>BNJV01002593.1_pt1 | contig 139830 bp, 124 predicted proteins | sample 8540591 | NCBI WGS metagenome assembly BNJV01 (sample SAMD00202457, study PRJDB9452) | human saliva metagenome | host: Homo sapiens
TGAGATTCCCTGAATTTGAGGGGAGTGGGAAGAACATTATCTTTCAGATTACCTTGATTTTTAAGAATGGTTTGAACCCGAAGCCAGAAAAGATTTGGAAAAGGGATTAGGTTTATTTCTGTTATGGACATTCTCAACAATGCAGTTATTACAAATGATTGCATTAGGGCTTCTGTCGATGTATCGGAAGAAGAACTATTAAGTTTTTGCGTGGAGAATGGAGATATTTTATTTCAACGCAGTTCTGAGACATTGGAAGATGTCGGCAGAGCAAATGTTTATATGGATAACAAACCTGCTGTATTTGGAGGTTTTGTCATTAGGGGCAAGAAAAAAGCAGAATACGATCCTTTGTTCTTTCGGTATTTATTAGCAAGTCCATTTGCTCGCAAAAAGATAATACCAATGGGTGCAGGAGCACAACACTTCAATATTAGTCAAGAAGGTTTGAATAAGGTGAAACTCCATTTTGCACTATTAGACGAGCAAAAGAAAATCGCAAGACTTTTATCTCTCCTTGACGAACGCATAGCAATCCAAAACAAAATAATTGAGAAATTGCAATCTCTAATTAAGGGACTAAGAGTTCATCTTACACAAAAAAACAGATGGTTATATTGTATATCTTAGTGAAATTGCAAAAATATATCAACCTCAAACTATATCTTTATCAGAATTTACAGAAGAAGGCTATCTTGTATATGGTGCAAATGGTATTATTGGAAAGTATAGAGAGTACAACCATAGGACAGAACAAATTTGCATTACATGCCGTGGAAACACCTGTGGTATGGTAAATTATACCAAGCCAAAATCTTGGATAACGGGAAATGCTATGATTGTAAATACAGATGATTATCAAGATAAAATATGCAAAAAGATACTTGTATCATTATCTATCAACTTATAACTTTAATAGCATAATATCGGGATCTGGTCAACCTCAAATTGTACGCAGCCCTTTGGAAAAGTTAAAAGTAAAGTTGCCAGCTATTTTGAAGCAAAAACAAATAGCAATGTTTCTTGATAAACTTCAAAATCAGATTGAAATAAATAATAATATTTTACATCTTTATTTACAGCAAAAGCAATACTTGTTTCGCCAAATGTTTATATAAACATCTGGCGAAGTAGATACTGCTTCAATATATTATAAGAGCCATTCAATGTAATTTGACTTGACAGTTTTCTCTCTAAAGATTGCATTAACTCTGCTATATGGTATTGATTTTCCTTACTGGGTATTGGTAGCATTAAATCACTGAGAGTTGATAGCAGTATATAAGGAGTGTTACTTGAACTCTTTTCTATTGCAATTCTTTTAGGCAACAATACTTTCAACACCCATTTAATGTATTGGATGTTTTTCTGAGAATAGGTCTAATACATAAGTCCTTTGATAGGCATTGAACTTTCCATTATAATAATTGATATATCCCAAATTTGCACCATTCCCTGAAATTAGTAAAGCTTCTGTGTCAAAAGCAAAACTATCAATCTTGAATGGGTGTTCTGCGCAAGTGAAAAATGGATAAATCCCATTATCTACCTGTGCATTTGCATCAAGTTTTCCTGTAGTAATTTGGCAAATATCACCAAGTTTCACATATATGCTTCTACTGGTTATATTTTTTATCCAATGTTGTGCAATTCCCTTAATTAGAGATTGCAATTTCTCAATTATTTTGGTTTTGAGTAGAAATACGCTCGTCAAGTAAAGCTAAAAGTTTACTTATTTTCTCCTGCTCCTTGGATGTTGGTACTGCTATTTTTATTTTTCGTACTTCGTTTGCTGAAATTTCAAGAAATGTAGAACCACAAGATTTTCTTATTAGCTCTTTCCGTTTGGTCTGCATCAAATAAAAATACAAACTCCTTCGAGAAATATTCCTTAGGAATTAAAGATTGGAATCCTTGATTAGTTGTGCATTCTACTTTGTTTATAGAACATTCTCCTACTGTCGCTCTGGAACTTAACAATATTGTCCCAATCGGAAGAAGTTTTGCACTGGATTTATTCAAACCTTCTTCTGATATTGTACGTAAGCTATTGGTTACATATTTGTCTCTACCAATCTCTGATGGAGTGAACCATTGAATATCGCCATTCCAATATTTATGGTTATTTGTATCTGGAGTGCCGCCACCAACTACCATCGCAACATCTCCCAACTTGCACTCCTCCCACTCTCCCTCAAACTCAGGGAATCTCAGATTTGGGACATTAGTTAATACGTTTCTCTAATTATTATGTACCTTTTCTATATTAAGGATTAAATATGAAAACAAAAACTATTAGAGAAATTTCGTTGGCTTGGAAAAGAGACAAGCAACGCTACGTAAAGCAGTCCACATACGCTGCTTATGTGTTAGTTTTGGAAAATCACATACTTTCATCGTTTGGTGATTGTGACAGTCTTAGTGAAAAAAACTCGTACAAGAATTTGTGCTACAAAAACTTAATGCTGGTCTCAGCATTAAAACGGTGAAGGACATTCTCATTGTGTTGAAAATGGTGATGAAGTTCGGAGTAAAGAACGGTTGGATGAACTATTGCGAATGGGACATCAAGTATCCAACTACAGTAATCAATAAAAGAAATGGAGGTGCTGACAGTGACACACCACAAAAAGATTCTCGATTTCATCAAGCAGAACTTTACATTTCGCAACCTTGGCATCTACATTAGTCTAACCACAGGCTTGCGGATTGGTGAGGTATGCGGCTTGAAATGGTCGGACATCAATACGGACAGCGGTATAATCACCGTAAACCGTACCATTGAGCGTATCTACGTCGTAGAAGGTGAGCGCAGACACACAGAATTAATCATCAACAGCCCAAAGACCAAGAACTCTTGCCGTGAGATACCAATGAACAAAGAACTCTTGGCTATGGTGAAACCACTGAAAAAGGTAGTAAATATTAATTTCTATGTGCTGACCAACGAAGAAAAAAACCTACTGAGCCACGAACCTATCGAAACTATTATCATCGGTTAATGAAGCATTTGAACATTCCTCGGCTGAAAATATCACGGGCTGCGCCACAGTTTCGCCACACGCTGCATCGAAAGTAACTGTGACTATAAGACCGTTAGCGTGTTGCTCGGGCATGCGAACATCACTACAACTCTCAACCTCTATGTTCATCCCAATATGGAACAGAAAAAGCGTTGTATTACGCAGATGCTTAAATACCTCAGGAAGTAATTCTATTCTACATTTTTTGCGATAGTCAATTGTCAAACTCACCGTCAGCTCTTGAAAGACGGTGAGTTCTTTTGTCTGACGTATTAGTTCATGCAACAACGCCTTTACGCTTTTATCAGCCGTATAAACTCAAATCGGTCATTAGACCACAATGTTTCAGGAATTCTTTTTTGGAGCTTCAGAATTTTGAAAGTCCCCCCCTCACCTTAACCAACGCTCCGCACATATGGTGCGAAGGCTTAGCACGATATGTGCGGAGGACCTATAACATTACAAGAATAGGAAAAACCTCAGCAGGTGGATGGTGAATGGTGCGACATATAGGGAGAGAAAACTGAAGGTAAAGCATTCGTAAGGGTCGACAAAATAGGAACATATTTGGCACTTATAGATTAAATAGGTGGAAACAGGTACGTAATGAGTATGCTATAAATCAAAAAAATACGCTGCTTAATGAGCATGAAGCGACAAAATGGGAATATTTTTAAGACGCAATAAAACAGTATAACTCACTGATAATCATAATAAGTACGAATATTGATAAAAAGTAAAAAGTGCGACAAAAAAAGTGACAAGTTTTTTGTACTTTTTCGAACGTAAAAAGAGAAAGAAAACATCCATAACTTCCTTAATATTAATACTTTATCGCATGAGTAGAGTAGGGTAGTATAGAAAATAGCTTCCCTATTTGTCTCCGCTATCTTTAAGCGATAAAAACAGCATTTTGCGAATGATTAAGAACGAAAAAGGGCTTAGGTGCGACAAAAAGGAGGAAAAACTCTCACGCCAAAAAAACTATAAAAAAAGTATGTCAACAAAATCATGAAAAGAAGAAAACTCAATGCAAATAACCTTCCTAAAATGTGAACATAAAAAACCGAAAAGTTTGAACAATGAAAAAGAAGAAATAATCCTTCTAAATTCGATACGAATACCGACAAGCTGATGACAAAGAAAAAAACATACAAACGTCCTGACGCATCTCCGCCCATAAATCATTGAATACGAAGAAGTAAAGAATAGCCTCTAAGATGATTAAAAAGCCGATAATATACTGATACACAAATATATAAAAACATATTTGAAGATAATAAGAATCCTGTGTAACCGCCTAAAAAAACCGAATAAAGCAAAAGAACAACGGCAACAAAAATAAGAAAACGAAACAAAAACCTACTGACAATCTGCCATGAAACTCACCAAAATTTCCTACCCGAAACCACCGACTAAAAACCCACAAAACCATGAAACGGAAATGAAAAACCCGACTCAAAACGCTCGTCCTACAAGGCTACAGCAGAACAGAAAACGCCTACAACGCTCCTAAAAACGTATGTGCGACAAAAAGGGAGGTTGCGCCCAAAAACCTTTGTTTAAAATCTTCTTCCCCCAGCGAAAAAGTATATATTTTCTTAAAAACAAAAACACCTCTTCTAAACTTAGAATATCGTTATATAATCTTTTATTAGATATTAGTAGGGGACTTTCAAGCCACTGAACCTTAAATAGTTACACGACTAATCGACGACAAATTAGTAACTTAGCGGCGACAGATTAGTAAGTAGGTTGACGACAGATTAGTAAGGATGGTGCGACACTTTAGTAGCTAATAGGGTGGGGTAGTCGACAAGTTAGGAGGTTAGGTGCGACGAATAGGGAAAGAATAAGGCTTTGTTATGAAAAAAATATAAACAAATTCTTTATTTTTTTATAACGAATCTTCCTTTCTTTTCACTTCTTTTCCTGTGCTTCTTCCATAAATAAACTTGTGATTTTTCATAATTTTATCTTCTTTGTTTTTATCTTATAAACTATTGTATTTTTTTGATAGTTATGAATTAATCTCTAAACGTTCGAGACAAAAAGGGAAGATATCCCCCACCTCGATTTAGATAATTATCGACAAAAAGGTAAGATGATAAAAATAATTTACATAAAAAGAAGACGAAATGACAGACAGAATGATGTGGAAGCCATAATGACATAATGGACAGAAGTAATAAAAAGACAAAGAAAAGCCCCTCCCCGTAGGGAGGGGAGTGAACACTCGAGATACCCTTTAGGCTGTGGCACGAAATAGTAAACAGAAATTAATAAGCCCTATTTGCCTTAAAAACCCTATATGCTTTAAAAGCCTTCTTAGACTTATAAGGCTTATTAGCACCATTCTCCCAATATAATATCCCAAACTGTGCTTTTTTGCTGTCTTCTGTTCACCTGTTACTTTGTTTTTGTATTACTTTGTCTATTTGACATTCTGTCTTCTGCCCCCCTGTTACCATGTCTTTACATACTTTGTCCATTATGTCATTATGTCTTCTGTCCCCTTATTACCCTGTCTTTGTATAACTTTGTTTTTTCTGTCTTTATTTGTCATTCTGTCTGAAAATGATTACCTTTGCAGTGAGTATGTATAACACTGTTTTGTACTAATGAGGAGAGAGCTATAACCAACAATCACTGCGGTGGATGGTAATAGAATAAGGCTCTCGAAATCAATGACAAAACACATAGAAATACTTAGTTATATTGCTCATAACTATTACCGATATATTGGATATAACTAAATCATATTAGGCTAAATGAATATAAATTATGGGGTTGAATAACAGATTACAGATTGGCGATGTATCAAACAATGGTCAGGTAGAGATTGTTGATGAGGACAGATTATGTTATTTGGTAAGGTCAATAAGTAAAGGTGCTACAGGTTTACGTACAATCTCAAAGAGCCTGTTGGAAGAATATGTAAACTATTGGAGTGAGCATTCTGATGCTACATCTGAATCTGTAAGACAAGCATTGTCAGGAACCAGTGAGATAGATAAGTATGAGTATGGTTATACGTCCACACTGTCGGTAATGGCTCAAATGGTTCTTCAATCAACTCACAAAGTAAAGAATAACGTAAGCAGTCTCCCCCCACCAGCAAATCTTCTACGGTGCACCTGGCACTGGTAAGTCATGCAGAATAAAGAGTTTGTTGGCTAATAATAAAGTAGCTGAAAATAATATTTTCCGTACTACATTCCATCCTGACAGCGATTACTCTACCTTTGTGGGTGCTTATAAGCCAACGATGGAGGTTGTACCACGATATGAGAATAATACGGGAAAACAGGTTGAAGAAAAGCGAATCGCTTATAACTTTATTCCACAAGCCTTTCTAAATGCCTATGTGCGTGCTTATCAAACAGATGAGAATGTTTATCTTGTTATTGAGGAGATAAACAGAGGTAATTGTGCTCAGATATTTGGCGACTTATTCCAACTCTTAGATAGAGGTGATGATGGGAAGTCGGACTATAGTATCAAGGCAGACACAGATATCAGGACTTCTTTAGAGGAGGTGTTAGGAGATGATAACGAAGGTATCAAGGGCGGCAATCTCTGTCTACCAGCAAACCTCTATATCCTCGCCACGATGAACACCAGTGACCAGAGTCTGTTCCCTATCGACAGTGCATTTAAGCGCAGATGGGAGTGGGAGTATGTGCCTATTCGCAATGAAGGGAAAGGCTGGGTTATAGCTGCTGATGGAAAGGAATATGACTGGTGGGAGTTCTTAGAAGCTGTGAACGAGAAGATTGCCAGTGTAACCGACAGCGAAGACAAGAAATTAGGTTACTACTTTGTTAAGCCTGCCGATGGACATACTATCACGGCAAAGACTTTTGTGGGTAAGGTGTTGTTCTATCTTTGGAACGACGTATTTAAGGATTACGGCTTCAGTGATGATGAGTTCCAGACGGAAGATGGTAAGGAGATAAGATACCCGATGTTCTACCAGACAGCTGTTGCAGGTCAGGAAGTGAATGAGGAGCTTATCGCTCAATTCCTCAATAAGCTATTGCCAAAACCGGAGGAAACGGCCGAAGCAACGAATACTACGACCCAAGAAGAAGTCTAAGCGTGAGAGTTATCATAGAAGGATATTGCTATCGAGCCAGTGCAGTACGTGATGTGCTGCACGAACTAAGTTCATTGGAGAATGTGGGGGTGAGATAAGTGTGGGTTATGTAGGCTACTACTATAATCCGCAGCTAAAGGATTGTGTCTTTATTCTTCCTAAGGTATTAGTGAACGAGGAGAACAAAGTGTTTTCTCGGTTAGATCCGCACGACATCATCGACCTTGATAACTGTAAACTTCTGACATCGGAAGAGCGTAGTTTCATCTATGAGTTTGCTGTGTGGATATATCGTGCGATAGAGGTGTTTAATAAGAACAACCCCAAGAACGACATTGTTTACCATAGACAGATAGCCGAGCTGGGTAAGGGCAAGCGAGTGTTGAGTAATACCTTCCTTGATATTCTACTCTCTCTCTTACGGTTTAATAAGGAGCGACATAGTTTCTTCACCACAGTATTGCGCAATCTCCATTCAGGTTATAATAAGATAAACTGGACGCGAACTATCTCTCGTTCTACGGTATGGGTGCAAAATGATGTCCCTGTTTATCTTAACCCTGTGAACAAGAAGCGACAGATAAATACCGATGAGGAACTTATCATTATCTATTTCTCAATCCTTAATCATATCAGCGAAACATACGGCTTCCCTGTAGACATCACGCTCGGTTTTGAACTGATAAAAGGACGAAAGTTTGAACATTATTTGAAGGGTTATGGAAAGCGTCGATTGAAACAAATAGTATCGTTACTTCTCAGATATACAGCTGCGGTTGTGGGAGTTGTGCTATGCTTTCTTTGATAAGGCACATCAGATTCATATCGTAGCAGAACAGCGAGAATACCTATTGGTAAAGAGTTTCAACATTGTTTTTGAAGCCATTATCGATGAGTTGATAGGCGATAAGGAAGTGCCACGAGGACTGAAAGATCAAGACGACGGTAAGCGGGTAGACCATATCTATAGCTATCGGAACCTCACGAATAACGAGGGGGATAAGCCGATTTACTATATTGGCGACAGTAAGTATTATAAGTTAGGGAATAAAATCTCTGCGGAGTCAGTCTATAAGCAGTTTACCTACGCTCGTAACGTGATACAGTGGAATCTCAATCTCTTCTTAGATGAAAGTAAGGAGAACGTTGAGTTACAGAAAAGGCATCCGAAATACAGGGACGAGCAGACAGAAGGATATAACATCATACCGAACTTCTTTATCAGTGCGAAGATGGACGAAAATCTGTCGTATGCAGATAATGTTTCGACCACAAACCGTGAGAATAATACTTTCCTCTCTCGTCATTTTGAGAATCGTCTTTTTGATCGTGATACGCTGTTAGTCTATCACTACGATGTAAACTTCCTCTATGTCATTTCCCTTTATGCAAGGGAGAATAAATATCAAAAGGCACAATGGAAGGCGAATGTGCGCAAACTCTTCAGAAAGAAGATACAAGAAGCATTAGAAGAGAAATACAAGTTCTACGCCATGACACCGAAGGCAGGATTGAATCATGAGGAATATCTGCGTAGAAACTTTCAAGAATTGTTGGGTAAGGTGTTTCGTCCCTTTGATGACACCAACTACCTCTCATTGGCGTTGGATAAGCAAAAAGAGTCAGAAAATAAAGATTTACTGGATAAACTGCAGAAAGACTATTATGTGGTAGAATGTCCGTTAGGAAAGAATCCAACGTCCGTGTTGAGTGGCGAGAAGGCTCAAAAATAGTTCTGAGGCTGTTCATGGTCGTAAGGGCGTATTGATGGTGATGATGGAGAAATATGCGACTAAGTCTGCTAATTTCTCTCATGGTAAACTGGCTGTTGCAATTAAGATGACCGTAGAGAGTATGGATATTGTGGAAAACCTTAGTAATATTGGTTATGTGCTCTTTCATCATCGTAGTGATAACGACCAGCACCTCTTTTCAGTCAAGGGAACGTGCACAATAAAGGCTGCAGGCGAGTTAGAAGATGCCCGCTATAAGAATATTGGCAACAAAGAACTGTATATCTCTGTAGATATTGATACAACCGAACTTCCCAACGATAATCTCCATGCATCAATGATAAAACCCGCATCAAAGGAAAACAAGATATGATGCGCAGTTCGCATGGTTGAGCGATTTGGAAAGTGACAATAGTAAAGTTGCTGAATAAAAAAACTTAATTCTGATAAAGGCGGAAGGCAAAGAATACGACAAGACAAAGTAGCATAGAGACAGAAGGTACAAGAAACAGATTTATTCTTTTATGGATAAAAAAATATGATCTGTTTTTGTACCTTCTTTTTGTATTATTGTTATTCTATCATCCCCTTTATTGCAATAATACTCTGTACCCATGAGTGGTAGTTGACGAGTTGACAAGTTTACGAGTAAACAAGTTGCTTGCAGCAATAAATCACAGCTAACAGTAGTAATCATAATTATGACGTACTGATGAGAACTTTGTTCGAATAATTTTTGAATTATGAATTATGAATTCTGAATTAAGTTGACTTTGTCTACTCACATTACTACATATATCTTCCTTGCAATCGTTTTTGTGTTGTACCTTTGCATCGTCATCAGGAATGAAGGGATGACGAACGGAGTTTTAATGAACCAAATAATCTATAATAATTAATGTGTATGATCAACGATAGTCATTCTAATGAAATAGATTTTGAGGAGCGACTCTCTCCACATTTTACGGTAGGCGAGATGATGCGCTCGGGAAAGGCGGTGGGCATGGGTGTTAAGAATGTCCCTGAGGTGAATCCTGCGCCCGGGGAGGCTTCGAGAGAGGAGGTGATAGAGAACCTTCGGGAGCTTTGTAGATGCGTCTTAGAACCGCTCAGAAGGCGTGTCGGACGTGTGATCGTCGTGGGAGGTTATCGCTGCGAGGCTGTGAATAGGGCTGTTCATGGGGCTGAACATTCGCAACATTTGCGGGGTGAGGCGGTGGATATTCATGTCACAGGACTGGAAATGTGTCGGAAATATGCGGCAATTCTCTCTCAAACGGACTTCGATCAGATGATTCTTGAGCCACAGGAGTCGATAAAAAAAGCGGTGGATTCACATCAGTTATAGGCGTGATGGGAAGAATAGACACCAGATTCTTGGGGCAAAATAGGGGAGAAAAGGCGGTGAAAGATTTCACTTTTTTGTCGCCGAAAGTCTGAGAAATACTTTTTAAGTTACTGACTATAAATATTTTTAATTATTTACGTGAATATCTTTTCATATTTTTTTAATCGTTTATGTTTATGATGAAGTATGTTTTTTTACGTTTTTGTGTTTTTCCGACTTTTTACCTTTATATTTTTTTATACGTTTTTGCGTTATTGTGTTTTTTTAGTTATTTCTGTGTTTATCTTTTTATCTGTTTACGTGTTCATTTATTTACTTGTTTACTCGTTTACTTATTTTTACACTTTTTGTCGCAGTATGTCTTTTAGGTAATTGTCCCTCCCCCTTCTTTTTGTGTGGGGAGGGGGTGAGGACTGACGAATGACAAGGGCGATGAGGAGTCTTCAGTAATAGGTTTGCCACTTAGTTTTAAGATAGTATCACACAGAGAAAAGGAGGACACGGAGGAGTAATAAAAATAAAGCGATGTAAGTCATGGAGGCACCGTCGTGCGTGGGGCCACGGAGAGGGTTTGCCTCTGTCTTATTAGAGCTTTGGGTTAAGATTTCATTTTTTCATTTCAATAATTTCTTTGTTTCACTTTTTAAATTTTCAAGTTATGTCAATCAAATTTCGTATGTATCAGGACAATCGTAAGAACAGCAAGCGCAAGGGTTATTGGTATGCCCGTGCGGTGTCTCCCGACCTTGTCAGTGTTAAGGATCTCGCTCTGCGTATCAGTGAGCGTTGCACCGTAACTGAGCCCGACATCTTGGCTGTCATCAGTGCGTTGGTGTTCGAGATGAATCAGGTCCTCAAGGATGGTAACCGTGTGAAGCTCGACGGATTGGGAACTTTCCGCGTAGGTATTCACTCTCAGGGTGTTCAGAAGGCGGAAGACTTTAACGCACAGAGAGATATCTACGGTGCGCATGTGCTTTTCGCGCCAACGGTGACTATCGATGCGATGAAGCGTCGTGTGAAGACCCTCATCAGCGGTTTGCGTATTCAGGAGGCTGTGCAGTATGATGCGCCTAAGGCTGCCGAGAAGGCGAAGAACAAGGGCAAGAAGAAGGAGAACAAGCCTTCTGCTGGTCCAGAGTTAGGTGAGGCTACTGCCACTACTGAGGGCCACGCATAGTCGATTGGCTTGAGAGATGAGCGTGGGGGAGTAGCGAGTTTGCGCCCCTCCGCTCTCCGTTCACCCTAAATCGCTTATTAGGAAACAATGTTGTTTGTAAGAACGTAACATATTGGCTTCTGATGAGCGAGAGGGGTTTTGTATTCACTTTTAGTCCAAATCGGTTCGTTTCCGATGCCGTTAATAAGAAGGGACGGCAGTGTGATCTGCTTGCCGATTGGGCTTTTAATTTATTTAGACGTTATGATTAAACCTATTTGGAAGAATATCCTGCATATTCTCGTTACCGTACTCACAGCGCTGGCAACCACATTGGGCGTCAGTTCTTGTATGTAAAACTCCTCCCATAAAACTCAGTCTTGGACTTAGACAATCATTGTCAGTCATTTTTTTAAGACTTAGTTAGACACTCTTATGTATTTGAGTACAGATGCTTACGCTGAAAATAGGCGACGTATATGTAGGTTACGTGCGACTTCATGGGAGGTTGTCCCCGACAGCGAAGTGGCTTCTGTGCGACAAAAAGGGAGTCTTTTTCCTGATTGTTCGACGGATAGGGAGGAGCGGAGAGACGGATAAGGAGGTTTGTCTCCTTACCTTTCTCTTTTTCTTTACAAATATATCGTATTTGTGTTCTTTTCTTTTTGTTTTTCATCGTTACTAATTTGTTTGCTACTCTTTTTTTATTTGATTTTTCTACCTTTGTAATGTCATGTAAATCAAATGATTGTGGAGTGTCGCGACAAATTAGTAACTTTCTTCGGTTGAGGCTGTTTGCTGATCTGCGACAAATAGGTAGATTGCTGAAATAATTAAACTTTACACTTTTTTTGTCGCAGGATTATATAAATATATATTCTTTTATAATTTATAATCCTCTGTTAATTCATAATTCAAAAATTCAAAAATTATTCGAACGAAGTTCTCATCAGTACGTCATAATTATGATTACCGATGTTAACTGGGATTTATCGCTGCAATTAACTTGTAAACTACGAATAAAGTACTACGAATTACGCGAATGACACGAATTACATTACAATAAGTTTTAGCGTAATTAGCGAAATTCGTAGTTGTTGAAGGTTCAATGTTCAAAGGATAAAAAGTTTTAGCGTAATTTGAGAAATTCGTAGTCGATGAAGGTTCTATGATAAAGAGTAAAATTTGTTTTTGTGTTACGAAGTTGACGAGTTAACAAGTTGGACGAGTTGACAAGTTACTTGTTATAAAGCTAAATTTGTTCTCATGTTACTTTGTCTCTCTTTGAAGTTGACGAGTTAACAAGTTGGACGGGTTAACGAGTTGCTCGTTATAAAGTCTAAATTTGTTCTCATGTTATTTTGTCTCTCTTTGAAGTTGACGAGTTAACGAGTTGCTTGTTATAAAAGTCTAAAAAAACAGAGCAACAAATTAGCTTGTTACTCTGTTTTCATGATTCTATAAAAAGAGGTCTTACTGTTTACGCCCCTCTTTCTCTTAAATCAGCGGTTACGAGTTTGGAGAATCCTTGGGGTATCTCGTAATCACTCCCCTCCCTACGGGGGAGGGGTAAGGGAGGGGCCAGTTGTTTTCTTGTTTTTCTTGTCTTCTTGTTTGCTTGTTTTTCTTGTTTTTACTTACTTTTTCTTATTCAGCAGCACATACCCACCTATTCCGCCTAAGATGGAGGCGAGGAAGATACCCAACTTTGCTTGTGTCATCAATAGCTCGTCGGTGAAGGCGAGGGTAGAGATGAACATTGACATGGTGAAGCCGATAGAGGCAAGCATACCTAAGCCCAGCAGTGTGCGACGAGTGATGGCACTTGGAAGGGTTGCCCAACGCATTTTTTACCATTAAGAAAGTTGCTCCGATAATACCAATCGGTTTTCCTAAGAGCAGACCCAATGTCACTCCGAGTGCTACGTGGGTAGAGAAGATGTCAGATAGACTTAAATCCGTGAAGCTGATACCTGCATTGGCAATTGCAAAGATAGGCATGATCAAGAAGGTAACGATAGGTGACATCTTATGTTCAAGCTGTTGTAGCAAGGGAATTGCAATCTCGGTGTCGTGCTGTATATGTGTCAGCACGTCCACCTGTCCCTCCTCCAAGGTTCTCACCTCGTTAGCTTCCTCATGCTCAAATCGTCTTGTCAGTTTCTTCATACGTTTGAGATAGACCGACTCGTTAATCTTCGCATCGGCTGGAATCATAAAGGCAGCAAGTACGGCAGCAATCGTTGCGTGGATTCCTGACAGCAAGAAGGTTACCCATACACCACCGATACCAAGTGCGGCATAGAAGAATAGGCTCTTAATACCGAGTCTGTTTCCTATAAACATCACTGCAAGGAAGCCCAAACCAAAGAGCAAACTCGCAATAGAGAGTTCGGAAGTGTAGAAGAAGGCGATGACAAGCACAGCCCCAAGGTCGTCTACTATGGCAAGCGTTGTAAGGAAAACCTTTGCCGATACGGGTACTTTATCGCCCAAAAGATATACTACTCCTAAGGCAAAAGCAATGTCAGTTGCCATCGGTATTCCCCATCCCATCGTATGTGGGGTACCTATGTTCAGACTTAAAAATATCAAGGCAGGTGCAATCATACCGCCTATTGCTGCGCTGATAGGTAGAATGGTGTTTCTGATGTCAGCCAGTTCGCCTCCGATGAATTCTCTTTTCAACTCTAAGCCGACCACAAAGAAGAACATAGACATTAAGCCATCATTAATCCAATGGTGCAGACTATAATTCAGATAAGGCTCTCCGTTGACGATAAATCCTACTTCCTGTTCAAAGAAATGGAAATAGCTCTCAGCAATATTGCTGTTTGCCAATATCATTGCTAAGGTGACACTGAGAATCAGAACGATACCTCCTGACTTCTCCCTACCCATAAACAGCTTTATCGGTAGCATCAAATGTTGGTTTAGCTTCTTTTCAACTTGTTGTCTCATAATTTTCTTCTTATCCTTATTTTTACAAAATATATAAAAAGGTGAAGAACGCAATAAGCCTTATACAATAAAAAGTATATAAAGCCTATGCCCTAAACACTCTTCGATTTAAACGGAATACCCTCGTAAGTCAATATACTTGTGAGGGTATTCTGTTTTATTCTTTTTCAACCTTCATCTTTTGTGATGACTTCCCTTGTCTCCACACTTCACTTCTCGCAATGACCGCAAGTTCAGAAATGATTGGGGGTATCTCGCATTCTACGCCCCTCCCCTATGGGGGAGGGGCTGTTTGTCTCGTTACATTTCACCCCTCCCCTTCGGGGAGGGATGGGAGTGAGGGCTTCTTCTACTTCTTCTTCCTCCACTCCATATACCCTGCTCCCGCAATCGCCAAGAGCAAGATAACAATCGCAATGTAAGCGATGGTCTCAGTGGTAGAGATACTTGTTGGGTGGAAGTCGAGGACTACGGTATGCTTACCCGGCTTCACGCTCACAGCACGGAGGATATAGTTAACACGACCGAGCTCTGCAGGCTGACCATCGATAGTGGCTGTCCAACCCGGATAGTAGATCTCAGAGAAGACGACAACACCACCATTCTTTGAGTTGACAGTGTACTGCAGGTTGTTAGGCTCATACTTATCGAGCTTCACGATTGCAGTAGAGTCGTTTGCCTTTGCCTGACCCAAAGCCGCCTCAAACTTCTTATCGGCTACCGCCTCATGGCGCACGTCAATCTTACCCACCTCAGCATATTCGGCATTGGCATCGTCGACATAGTTGAGCTTATTGACAAACCAGCCGTTGCCCTGTGCATATGGGTTCTGTATTGGTGCCGTTGTGCCACCCTGCAGCGGAAGAATAAAGTACTTCGTGTTCAGCATATTCAGTACAGGGAAGATCTTCACACCATCAACCGCCTGCATATTACCACCTGCAGCAGCAATCGCCTGCATCGTCTTCTGCATCTCAGGAGCGATGTAAGCATCAATCATCTCCTGATAACGACGGAGCTTAGCAGGGTGATAACCACCGATACTCTTATGGAAGTAAGAAGTCTCGTTCTCGTTGAACGTGTTAGAAGCGAAGTTCAGCACACGATAGTCAAGACTCTTATCCTTGTTAATCTCAAGGTCGGCTGCTGTTGGCTGCTGTGGCATATCGCGCTCACTCTTTGGTACGAACATCTCGTCATTGAGGTAACGCTTATCCACCTGCCACATATCCACGAGGCAAAGTACCAAAAGACCAGCCACCATATAGTCGGCACGCAACTTCTTCATCTTATAAGCGAAGAGCAGCGCAAAGCCGATGAGGATAACGATGACCGAACGCCAAGCATCAGAGCTGACCATTGCAGCACGCATAGCAGAGACATTCGCGAGGATTGTTCCTGCTGTATTGCTGTCCATGCCCTGAATACTATTAATCATCTGGCGTTCTGATCGCTGACAAACGGACCCATCATGTCTGGGAATACAGCCACTAAAAGGGCTACACCCGCCGTCAAACCAAGGCTGATATAAGCATACTTCATCTTCTGTCCTAAGAGTTCTGGCTCGTCAACAAGTCGTTTTAAGGTCAGTGCTGCCAAGAGCGGGATGGTGAACTCAGCGATAACAAGGATACTTGCCACCGTTCGGAACTTCGCATACATCGGGATGTAATCGAGGAAGAAGTTGGTAAAGCCCATAAAGTTATGGCCCCATGAGAGAAGAACGGAGAGGATTGTAGCTGCTAAGAGTGCCCACTTCATCGTACCCTTCACCAAGAAAAGACCTAAGATGAAGAGGAAAAGCACGAAGGCACCCACGTAAACTGGTCCGCTCGTACCCGGCTGTGTACCGAAATACTGTGGGAAAGCGTCATAGAGTTGTGGAATCATTGACTGTATCTGTGGGTCAACCTTCGACATAGCCGTACTGCTTTGGCTCAATGGAACACTCGCACCACCCTTTGCATCAGGTACGAGTAAGGTCATCGTCTCATCAATACCATAACTCCACTGCGTAATATAGTCGCGATCAAGGCCAGAGCTTGTCTGGTTCGCGCCGTCAGCTTTCAGCAACTCACTCTTGCCACGCATACTCTCTTTCTGATACTCCCATGTGTGGTAAAGGCTTGAGAGATTGATTAATATACCAATCAATGCCGCTACAGCCAATACGCCCGAAGCCTTGAGGAAACCCACGAGTTGCTTCTGGCGAACGGCTTGAACGAGATAGCCAATGATCATAAAGAGGACGATAAAGAGATAGTAATATGTCATCTGCACGTGGTTGGCTTTCACCTCAAAGGCGGTGAAGATAGCCGTCACGATGAATCCCGACAAGTAACGTCCTCGATAAGCCAAGACAATACCGGCAATCATTGGTGGAAGATAAGCCAATGCCATTACCTTCCAGAGGTGACCGGCAGCAATGATGATGAGGAAGTAGGACGAGAAAGCCCACATGATACTACCCAATGCCGCCAACGACTGTCGGAAGTCAAAGGCTCGCAACAGAATATAAAAGCCTAAGAGATAGACAAAAAGAAACCATACATTGTCGGGCAACCAAAGGTGGTAAGCGTTCATCACCTGCGACAGTCCGTCTGTTGACTGATACGATGGTGACATCTGATAGGTAGGCATACCACCGAAGATGGCGTTTGTCCAGCGTGTTGCCTCACCAGTACGGTTCTGATACTCTGTCATTTCCTGTGCCGAACCGACACCTGCTGAGGCATCGTGGCGATAGAGAATCTTACCCTGAGTGACCGGTACGAAGAAGTAAGCGAACGAGATGACCGCAAACAACACGACTACCAGTACATCGGGTAGAAATCTTTTCCAAGTTTTCATTTTTATTTAATTTTGCTTATGTCGGACAAATGATTAATCTCTGCAAAGTTACAAAAAACTAAGAACTTACAATATCCAACTTGTAACTTTTTCGTACCTTTGCAGTATGAAAATAGGAATCATCGTTGCGATGGACAAAGAGTTCGCGCAACTTAAAGCAATTCTTTCCAACACCGAGACGAAACATTTTAATCATAAAGACTTCGTTACGGGACAGTTGGGAGATAAGGAAATCATTCTACAGCAGTGTGGTATCGGTAAGGTAAACTCTGCCATCGGTGCTGTTGAGATGATTAATCATTACCACCCTGACCTTGTTATCTCAAGTGGTTGTGCGGGTGGAGCCGACACTTCATTGGAGGTTACTGATGTGGTGGTGGCAACGGAGTGTGCTTACCACGATGCCTACTGTGGAGATGAGGTAGCTTATGGTCAGATTATCGGTATGCCTGCTCGCTTCAAGGCTCCTACGGAGTTGATTGAAAAGGCGCTGTCGTTGAACAACCTACCTGATTGTAAGGACCTGCATGTCAAGGCAGGACTGACCGTCAGTGGCGAGTGGTTTGTCAATTCACGTGAGAAGATGCAAGAGATAATGGACCACTTCCCAGAGGCAACAGCTGTCGACATGGAGAGTTGTTCTATTGCGCAGGTCTGCCACATCTATCAAACTCCCTTCGTCTCCTTCCGTGTCATCAGCGATGTTCCGCTCAAAGACAATAAAGCCAGCCAGTACTACGACTTCTGGGAGCGCATCGCCAACGGCAGCTTTGAGGTAACAAGGCACTTTGTAGAGGCAATTCATAATCCTTCTTTAATTCATAATTCATAATTCACAATTCATAATTATGATTACCGATGTGGGCAGAGTTTTTTAGAATAAGTATTTTGTTTACTTATCTGCTAAATTCTCTCATGGAACTCAAGATAAGCAGAATTCCGTTTAGCTAATAAAATCTACAAAGACCCTAAAGATGTGGATAATATTTACGCTAACATTAGTAATCATAATTATGAATTGTGAATTATGAATTCTGAATTAAAGTAGTAATCATAATTATGAATTGTGAATTATGAATTCTGAATTAAACATGAATTTTTGAATTATGAATAAGATTCCTTCTTTTACCATTGACCACGAGCGTTTACTACGTGGCATTTATGTGAGTCGTAAGGACGAAGTGGGTGGCGAGACCGTTACCACCTTCGACATCCGTATGAAAGAACCAAATCGTGAGCCAGTGTTGCACGTCGGTGCTATTCACGCTATTGAACACTTGGCTGCCACCTTCCTCCGTAATGATGACGAGTGGAAAGACCGTGTTATCTATTGGGGTCCAATGGGCTGTCTGACTGGTAACTACCTCATCCTTCGTGGCGACCTTGAGTCAAAAGAGATTGTCGACCTCATGCGCCGCACCTTCCAATTCGTTGCCGACTTCGAGGGTGAAATCCCTGGTGCTGCCCCACGCGACTGTGGTAACTACCTGCTCCACGACCTGCCTATGGCAAAGTGGGAGTCACGTAAGTTCCTCACCGAGGTGCTGGACAATATCACCGATGCTAACCTCGTTTATCCGGAGAAGTAGACAAGTTAACGAGTGGACGAGTAAACAAGTTGCTTGCGAAGAAGAGAGACAAAGTAACATGAGAACAAATTTAGACTTTATAACAAGCAACTTGTCAACTCGTCAACTTCCAAGAGAGACAAAGTAACATAGTTAACAAGTTAGACGAGTAAACGAGTTGCTTGGGATAAAGAGAAAAAAGGAATGTTAGAGATTTAAAAGGGCGTTAATTCCATGTGAATTAACGCCCTTTTGGCTTGCTAAAGATGCCCTCTTACCTTTGACCTTTGAGGTTTGAACATTGAACTTTATGATATGAACTTGAAACATTGATGTTTGAACATTGAACTTGGAACTTTCGGTGACTACGAATTTCTCTAATTACGCTAATCCTTATTGCTAAATAATTCGTGTCATTCGCGTAATTCGTAGTTAACTTTATGATTATGTACCTTTAATGACTACGAATTTCTCTAATTACGCTAATGCTTTTATCCTTTGAACATTGAGGTTTGAGTTTTGACCTTTATGATATGTACCATTAATGACTACGAAACAATGCGGATATAGCGACAATGATAACGATTTTTTTCTTGTTTACATTTTGTATATTCGCAGCGTGTTAATATAAAAGAATACGATTGATAGACAAGTTTTTAAATTATGAAATACACCTCTTGTAGAGAATATAATTGCAGGCAAACTGATAGAAAAGTTCGGTTTATGCCTGTAAAATCCATTCGGTTCTTTTCGTCCAATAACTCTAATCATTATTGGGCAGAGTACGATCAGACAAAAACGTAGGATATGGCTAAAATGCTCTACCTTCTTGAAAGATCTTAGAAAGAATCTTCTGGATTTACAACCTACAAGCAGGCGTTATTTCTTTACCTAAAGATAATTTAGAGGAATCTCTATTACCCCATATCTCTTGTGAACAATACGAATCAAACATTGAGAATAAAATATGAAAACCTTTTGTACAACTTTAATTTTGTTATGCCTTACTGTCTGCATATCAGCACAAACCTTAGACAATACTATTACCATTGAAGGTAGAGTGCAAGACTTTGTTACTCATGTAGATGTCCCTGGCTGCTTAGTTGAAGTGCTAAATGCGAATGACAGCTCAGTCGTTGCTTCACAGAAGGCTCTTAAAGAATATCAGAGTGGTGAACAGAGCTGGAAAACATCTGAATATTGGATAACGATTCCACGTAAGGAGGGTGATTATATCCTTCGTGTTACCGAAGATGGTTTTATGCCTACCTACGTAAAGCTCCCACTGCATCATTTTTATAAGCGAGAGATAAGCAGAGAAGTTGGTACCATCTTTCTGAAACGACCTAAAACGGTAGACTTAAATGAGGTGGTTGTTAAGGCTACAAAGGTGAAGTTCTATCATAAAGGCGACACGATTGTTTATAATGCCGACGCTTTCCAGTTAGGTGAAGGCTCTATGCTCGACGCCCTTATTCGTCAGTTGCCCGGTGCTGAACTAAGCAAGGATGGACGCATATATGTTAATGGCAAGTTTGTTGAGAGTTTGCTTCTCAATGGAAAAGATTTTTTCCGTGGAGATAATACTGTCATGTTTGAGAATCTGCCTACTTATATGGTAAACCAAGTAAAGGTGTATGACCGTCTTGGCGAAAATAGTCGTTTTCTCGGGCAAGAGGTGGCAGGAGACAAGAAATACGTGATGGATGTTCAACTGAAAAAGCAATACAACATTGGATGGGTAGGTAATGTGGAAACTGGTGGAGGAACAAAGGAACGCTACTTGGCTCGTCTGTTTGCTATGCGGTTTACTGATCACTCCCGTTTGGCTGTCTATGGAAATATGAACAATCTAAATGACGACCGTAAGCCCGGTGAGAATGACAATTGGTCGCCTTCTGATCTTTTTGGTGGGTTGACGCAGCAACAGTTAGGAGGTCTTGACTATAATATAGATGCACGCAGTGGTAAGTATAAACTTAGTGGAAATGCACAGGTTAGGCATGCTGACAACACGATAGTGAATAACACTAATCGTACAAATTTCCTTGCTAACGGAGATACATACGACCGTATGGTAGCTAATAATAGAAATCACAATTTTTCTCTCTCCACCGATCATCAGTTTTATTTTGAGTTTAAGAATGCCAACTTAAATATCAAGCCACGTTTTAACTACCAATATTATAACAATAAAAGCGGATATTCTTCGCTGACGCTTAATCGTAGTTTTACGTCTTTCTCAAAGGCGCAGTTGGATAGTTTGTACACACCAATGATAGGTAGGGAGTTGATTCGCACAGCTATTAACAGAAATCTTCGCAATGGATTATCAATTGGACATTCTTTAGAAGGTTCGGTTTCGATGGAGTCGTTAATTAAGTTCAAGCATTCTCCCGACCATATCACCCTTTATGCTGACGCTTCTTTGAGGCATGCTACTGAGGATAGCTTTGACCGTAATCGCATTGATTATTATACCAACGGTCAGCAAAGTAATACAGACTTCCGCAATCGATATTTCAACAACCGTCCTGACCACGGCTACAGCATGACAGGTAAAGTGACTTACAGCTATTTAGTAAAGCGTGGCTTGTTCTTCGACTTTAGTTATAAATACAATCGGACTACCTCAAACCGATATTCTTCACTCTATCGTCTTGACCAGTTAGCAGATTGGGGTATTAATTCAGAGCGCGAGCTTGGACACTACCTTCTGTGGATGCTTATAACAGAGTAATGGATATTCATAATAGTTATGACAGCAGGCAGACGGATAATACCCATACCCTCGGTGCCTTTCTTGTATGGAATAAGAAAACGACGAAGTCAGAGTGGTGGGCACAGCTTGTACCTAATTTATCGCTGCTTTCACGGACGATGCATTATCATAGTGGAAATGTAGATACGACTTTTACGAAACGTTCTATACTTTACAATATGTATAGTACGTTCCTCAGATGGCGTAGTACTGATCATAAATATGAATTCATGCTTCAATATCATGTGAACGGGCAAGCTCCAGACATGAATCTGTTTGTAAACATCCTCAATACCACTGATCCATTAAACGTAACAATGGGTAATACCAACTTGAAACCATCCTATAAGCACGAACTTATATCACACTTCCTACGTATATATCCGAAAAAAGGACTGATGTGGTTAATAGAGGCTCAATATATCCCCACGGTTAATGCTATTGCTATGGGCTATACCTACGACAAGGCTACAGGACAGCGAACATTCAGACCAGACAATGTGAATGGTAATTGGCGAGGTCAGCTTGCTTTAGGTGGCGCTGGTCCATTGACCAAAAATCGCAAGTTGGATTTTAAAGCTATGGCTGGGTTAAGATATGAGAAGAGTGTCGACCTTATTGGTTTGGCAGGTACGTCTGCATCTAATAGGAGCATAGTAGAATCGTTAAACTACGTTGGTGATTTACAGCTGAACTATAGGCTTGGACAATCTTCCATTGGTTTCATTAGTAAAGGAAACTGGGCACATGTCGATGGTACTCGTGAAGACTTTGAGGCATTTAATGTGAGTGATTTCAATTACGGTTTAACAGCACAATTACAGTTGCCATGGGATTTCCGACTTGGGACTGACCTGACAATGTATAGTCGTCGAGGTTATTTAGATAAGTCGATGAATAGCGATGATTTGGTGTGGAACGCCCGTCTATCACGCTCATTCTTCAAAGGACAACTTACCTTATTGCTTGATGGCTTCGACATTCTTGGTCAACTGAATAATGTCACACGGACGATGAATGCACAAGGAATCACAGAAACTTACAGTAATGTTATTCCCCGCTACGTGATGCTACATGCCGTCTATCACTTCAATATTATTCCTAAGAAAAAATGAAAAGTATAAGACCCTTCCGAACTTTGAACTTTGAACTTTGAACTTTGAACTTTATGATTTGAAACTACGAATTTCTCTAATGACACGAATTATTTTTGCAATAAGGCTTCGCGTAATTAGAGAAATTCGTAGTCATTAAAGGTACATATCATAAAGTTCAAAGTTCAAACCTCAATGTATAATAATTCGTTTAATCCAAACACTTTTTTATGATTTCATCGTTGATGCCATTTTCTTTCATTCTTTTAGCCACAACTTGTTTATAATCATTTGCTTCATGGTAGTGGAATATCATGTGTCCAAGTTCCTCCAAAGCTTTTTTTCTATACGTTTCCTGCCTTGCTCGGTCTTCAAATCAATATCGGCAAACTTCGATCTATCACGGTGGAGATTAAGGTAATATATTCCCCCAATAATCAATGCAGATATAGCAGATATATCTATATCCTTAAATTTCCCTTCGTAAGTATTGACAAGAGGTAATGTGTGCATTTCCCTAAGCATAGCTGTACGAACCGTAGTTTCATTTCCTTCTGCTATTTCCCAACGCAGTAATTCCAGCATTACGGATTTGTCTTGAAGTGACTTATGCACATCCTTGAAAATGTCGATATAACCTAATTCGGAATCAGTAGGAAATGGAATATCAGTCAGGACATCCTTAAACCAATAGTCGTATCTCTTAACGAATTCATCATAAAATTCGCTAAGATTATTATATCTGTTATAGAAAACAAGCGGTTCTATTTTGGCTTTTTTAATGAGTTCTGTCACCAACATTGATGCAAAGCCTTTTTTTCTTGATAAGACTTTCTGCTGCCTTTGACAATGTCAGCCTGTATGTCGACGTTTGTCCTTCTGTATCTTTTGGGTTTATTTTCTTCTTCTGCCATCTAAATAAGGTGTTGATTTTCTGATTTCCAAAAGAGCGGTCACTAATTACTCTAACTATTCAATCTCGTGAGACGCCAATACACTGACTATAAGTCGTGTTTCCTTGGTTCTTACTGCAGAGTATGTGATACCGCTTACAAAGATACATCTTTTCTGTAATTCTTTTGTGATTTCATATATATTTTTATTATCTCTGTCCATAATTGGAAAATGGCTGATAAGAAGCAACCTATATTATAGCCACCTTCCCCAAGCATTTATAGTATTCAACTGTTCCTTTGCCGTTTCCCATAACTTCAACATGGGCATCATCCAACATAAGAAGACAATTGTATTTCTTATATACTGCAAAAAGACACTGGAAGTTATGGTAATGTTCGATAACATTCTCGTTTGGAGTAATCTCTAAATCCTTTTTAATGAAATATTTTTTGTCCATATTAATATTGTATAGTTATTAAATAATACTACAGATATAGCGAAAAATACTAATAAAAAAATAAATTCTAAAGAAAATAAGAAAAAAACTTTTGTTTTTAAACAATTTATATTTGTATATTCGCAGCGTGTTAATATAAATAATATGATTGATAGACAAGTTTTAAATTATGAAATACGCCTCTTGTAGAGAATATAATTGCAGGCAAACTGATAGAAAAAGTTCGGTTTATGCCAGTAAAATCCATTCGGTTCTTTTTCATCTAAGAACTCTAATCATTATTGGGCAGAGTACGATCGAGACACAAACGTAGGATATGGCTAAAATGATCTACCTTCTTGATATATCTTAGAAAGAATCTTCTGGATTTACGACCCTACAAGCAAGCGTTATTTCCTTACCTAAAAAGATAAATGAGAGGAATTTCTATTACCCCATACCTTTTGTGAACAATACGAATCAAACATTGAGAATAAAATATGAAAAACCTATCACAAACTATTACTCTTAATATTACTCCTACCATTTTGTGGTAATATTTTTGCCCAGCAAAAACAAGGTAAGGCAACACTTCCTTCACCCTTCGAGTATGGAATAAGAAATATGAAAAAAGTTGGGACGAGTAAAATCCGTATCAAGTATGCTTTTCAAGCACAAAATTTGAATAATATGGATACGTGGATTGACTGTGGACAACTTCTTACAGATGGCAAACAGACTCAATATTCAAGTTATTTCTTTCTGAAAGTAATAAAGCATTATTAAACTGGATGAAAGAGCATGCTGATGCAGGCTTTTATCCCAGTGAGCTAAATCTGAGAGGCAGGATGAAGGATTATTGGACAGAATACCAGTATTCTCAAATCTTCGTTCATGGCAATGAGTTAACAGAGTGGGCTGTAATGCCTTTGGTAGAATCACAGCAATGGAGATATAAGGAATCCTACCCATCTATGAAGTGGACACTTGGGAAGGATAAGAAAAATATTTGCGGATATGAATGCCAGAGTGCCACATGTCATTGGCGAGGTCGCGACTATGTAGCTTGGTTTACACAACAAATACCCTTGAGGTCTGGTCCATGGAAGTTTGGAGGATTGCCAGGTCTTATTATGAAAGTGTATGATACAAAAATCTCTACACATGGGAGGCAGTTGGTGTGGAAAATGGAGAATTTCCTATTTTGCAATTGGATGAAAAGAAATTTAAAGACACTACTCGTGCAAATGTTTGGAAAATGCAGCGTGATTATAACGTGAAGTTTAATGAACTGTTTGGTAGATTTAATGCACAAGGTCAGCCTGTTACAAAACGTTATCCTTATAATCAACTGGAATTAGAATGAAACAGCTATTTACTTTCTTTTTATTTATATTCATCTCGAGTATATCTTCTGCGCAGACTGTTATTACGGGGCATGTACAAGATAGTAAAGGGAAAACGGTAGAATCATTCGTGACGCTATCGACGAAGAGTTCCGGAACCACAGAAAGCTATGCCGACGTAGATGCCAAGGGTCTCTATAAACTGGAGTATACAGGCGAAGCTGATTCACTTGTATTGACAGTGTCGGGTATGAATATTGGCAATGTGACTCGTGTAATAGCTAATAAGTCACAAGTAGTTGATTTTACTGTAGACTCAAAAGCATTAAGGCTGAAGGAGGTTGTCGTTAAAGCTGAAAAGATTCGTCAAGCAGGCGACACCTTGAATTATAATGTAGCTGCCTATCGTGATAATAACGACCGCGTTATTGTCGATGTTCTAAAGAAGATGCCTGGTATTGGAGTTTCTGAGGATGGCAGTATTTCCTATAATGGCAAGAAAAATCAAAAAGAATTCTATGTAGAGAATATGGACTTGCTTCAAAGCCGTTATAGCATTGCTACCTCTAATATTTCGGCACAGGATGTGGCAACTGTACAGATAATGCAAAACCATCAGCCCGTACGATCTATGAAGGACTTAGTTCCGAGCAGTGATGTCGCTATTAATATTAAACTTCGTAAAGATGCTAAAGGAACTTTTGCGCTGACAGCAATGGTAGGCGCAGGAGGTGAAGAAGCTGGTAGAGGTGACCGCTTCTTATGGCAGGGTGAGCTTGTGGGAATGTACTTTGGCAAGAAACAGCAGAATATAACTCTTTACAAGGGAAATAATATCGGAAATGATGTTGCAAAGGAATTCCAAGAGAAAAATAGTCACGAATTGTTTTACGGAAGTATTCCTCTATCGCTAAAGATGATGGCATCTCCTGGCATTCAACAAAATAGATATTTACAAAACCATACTCATGTGTTTTCAACCAATCAGATATGGAAGTTGGATAGTCTGACAGACATTACTCTTAATGCTGTCTATCATGAAGACCGCATCCGTGAATGGGGTGAGAGTGTGAGTGATTATTACATGAATCCTACGCAAAGAATGTCGATTCGTGAGTCAGCAGAAGCAATCAGCCATATACACCACCTGTCTGCTTCCGCAAGGTATCAGGCAAACAAAAACGAAGAATTACTTGTTGGATAAGTTAAATCTTAATGTAGACTGGAATAGTAAGGATGGGAGTGGAACTATGGAAAGTGGGGAGGGACACCTTTAGGCATTTTTCAGCACTTAAAAATGTCCCTCATTCACCATCGAAAATACATTTCATTTTTTACATAACACAGGAAAAAAAGTCATATACCTTTTCATTTAGCTGCCGGCTATACTCAGAAGCCTTATGTGTTATCTGTAACCCCCACTTCTTTTATAAATAGAAGTCTTGCCGACTCTCTTGTTCAAGATTATACTTTGAAGAACTTCAACATGAAGGCATTCACAGGACTTGGTTGGAAATGGGGTGTTTTTAAATTAGACTACAATTTCTATACTAATATCAATCTCCAGCAGGTTGAATCTGAATTGAAAGGATTTGAAAATCCTAATCCTTCAAATTCATATAGGTTTAACAAATATGAAGTAGGCGTTGAACAGTATACTCAGATTGATTTGGAGAAATGGTTTTTCTCTTTGAACTTACCAGTTGCTTTGAATTTACAGAATTTGAACGACATACTATTGCAAACCAATCGAACATGGACGCATCCCTTTGTAAGTCCTAAAATAGAGGTGAGATTTATCCCATCACAAAACACATGGTTTGTACTCAACAGCAGTTACTATCATATAATTGATAATGAAGCACAGGCTGGTAAGGGAATGATTATGTATAACTATCGTATGTTTCAGCGTAGAATAGTAGAGGAGGCAAGTAGAAGCAAAACACTGTATAGTACTTTTGCCCTTTACCACAAGAATACTTATCGTCAGTTCTTCATAAATACAAATGTTTCATGGCTTCATACGCACAGTAATGATGTTACAAGTATTGAATATGATGGCATACAAACTTTAAGCCGGCTTACGCCATTCCCTCATAATGAAGACCAATTAGGTGTTAATGCCGAAGCAAGCAAAGGCTTTAATTTCTGGCGTACAACCCTAAAATTAGTGGGAAGTTATGGATTGACAAATACACGTACGTTAATTCAGAATATGCCTACAGATGTGCGTTCTCGTTATTGGAGTACTTCTACCTATTTAGTATTCACACCAGTAGCTTGGTTGAACATTGCCACTGCATATGCATTTGGACAAAGCCGCAGCTATGTGTCAAGTGCCGATGAGGCTCAAAAAGTAAACAACTCTACTATTCGTCTTGATATGAACATCTATCCTACGTCACGTTTGATTTTGAATTTTGCCGTAGAGGATAATTATAATAACATCACAGCTAAGGATAGACATTGTTGGTTTGGTGATGCTAAAGTAAAAATACAAAACTAAGCATATTGATTATGAACTGGATGCCGTAAACCTTTTTAACCGTTCAGTATTCACTCGTGTAACCTACAATGGTTTGGATATGTTTACCAATACGAGTTATCTACGCCCACGCCATATTGCTTTTCTATGAGATTCAAACTGTTATAAGATTTTCCGAAATATAAACTAAAAAAATCTTATATAATAAGGGACACGGAGTTACGGAGGGGACGGAGGTAAAGGCAATATCACGGAGGTGCCGACGGTACAAAGAGCGACGGTGCCTTTGTTGATGTGGAAGAGTTGTATATTAAATCCTCCATTCACTCCGTGCCTCTGCGTGCCATTACTTAAAGTTCTAAACGCAAAAGGCAAACCTTGATAATTCTAATCTTATGAAGCCCCCCTTTTTTAGTTAGGATTTTTCACATACTGATTTTGTAAAGACCATAAAACGGCTTGTAATTAACGCCCTTTTGGCTTGCTAAAGATGCCCTTTTCAACCCTTACTAAGCACCTTTTGAAAACCACTCCTTCAACCACTTGATAACAAGGTACTTATAACGGCACTAAAAATACTTGTTTTTAGCTCTTTCCCTCACTTTTTTCTGGACAGAATGTAATAATATTTCAAAAGGTAGATGTCAAAAAATCAAAGGTCAAAGGTCAAACAACGTTCTTCTGTTACTTTGTCTTCTAATACTCTGTCTCAGTCCCCCTATCGCTATTAACTCGTTAACTTGTCCCCTCGTTCACTTGTCTACTCAAAAAAAAGGATACTGTCGGAACAGTATCCTTTTTTGTGGGAAGATTTATTTTGCAAAGTTTATGGGGACACACTATTGGCATGTCCCTCATAAAATTAAAATGGAATTAGAGTGAACCGTTGTTTGCCTGACGAACCATCTCAGATGATGCATAGAGGTAAACCTCTACACGGCGGTTAGCCTGACTAACAGTCTTGTTCTCGATAGGGTTGGCACTACCGAAGCCCTGTACTGAACGAATCTGACGGCTGCTTACGCCACGGCTCTTGAGGTAAGATGATACCGCATCAGCACGACGCTGTGACAATGGGAGGTTGATGTTGTCGTTACCAGAAGCATCAGTGTAACCCTGGATAGCAACGTCACAGTTAGAGTTGCGCTGCATCAAAGAAGCGAACTTTGTGAGGTCGTTCTTAGCAGCTGCGCTAAGGTTTGAGCCGTTCAATGGGAAGAGGATACCAGAGTCGAAGGTAACCTTCACACAGTCTAAACCATTAGCATCTGTCACCTTGTCGACACGTGCGTTTGGCAACTGCTGTGCTGCCTCGCGTGCTACCTTGTCCATGTGACGACCGATGAGGGCACCAGCACCAGCGCCTACAGCACCACCGATAGCAGCACCAATAGCTGTGCTCTTACCATTACGACCTATAATCTGACCGACGATACCGCCTAATGCTGCACCAGCACCGCCACCGATTAATGCACCTGTACCTTGCTTTGTCTGACAACTTACGACAGTGAGGAGACACATTCCTGCTGCCATCATTTTCATATTCTTCATAATCAAACGTATTTATTGATTAATATCTTTTACCTTTCGGTTTGGCTTTTTAGCCGCACCTTAATTCATTTTAATTCGTGCAAAGTTAAACAAATATATGCCATTGGGTACGCATTGCCAACATTTTTTTGTATTTTTTGCAAAAAAATAAAGCTAACTCGGCAAAGTGAAGCAAGTTTCGTTTGCACTCATTTGCATTCTTTTTCGCAAAGGATAGGCTGGTATTAGCAAGTGGGAATTAGATTCTTTCCGTCTTCGCTTCTCAGCTGTATCTGTGTGCAAAGTTAGTGTTTCAGGGTATACTCGCAAAAGGGAAATGCCTATAATAGCATGGGAAATCCCCTAAAGGTGCAAAATAAAAAATAGAATAATATATTTATGGCAAAAGAACTAAAAGAGATGACCAAGAGAGCAGACAACTACTCTCAATGGTACAATGACTTGGTAATAAAGGCAGACTTGATTGAGCAGTCTGCCGTACGTGGTTGTATGGTTATCAAGCCATACGGCTATGCTATCTGGGAGAAGATTCAGGCACAGCTTGACAAGATGTTTAAGGAGACTGGTGTGCAGAATGCTTACTTCCCAATGCTGATTCCTAAGAGCTTCCTCTCTCGTGAGGCTGAGCACGTAAAGGGATTTGCCAAGGAGTGTGCCGTGGTTACTCACTATCGTCTGAAGGCTACAGAGGACGGCAATGCAGTGCAGGTTGACCCTAACGCAAAGTTAGAGGAAGAGCTGATTATCCGTCCTACCAGTGAGACCATCATCTGGAATACCTATAAAAACTGGATTCACTCTTGGCGCGATCTGCCATTGATGTGCAACCAGTGGTGTAACGTTATGCGTTGGGAGATGCGTACGCGTCCTTTCCTCCGCACATCTGAGTTCCTCTGGCAGGAGGGTCACACGGCTCACGCTACACGTGAGGAGGCTGAGAAGGAGGCACAGACCATGTTGCGTGTCTATGCTGACTTCGCAGAGAAGTGGCTCGCTGTCCCTGTCGTACAGGGTGTGAAGAGTGAGACTGAGCGTTTGCTGGTGCGTTGGATACCTATACGATTGAGGCTATGATGCAGGACGGTAAGGCTCTCCAGAGCGGTACTTCTCACTTCTTGGGTCAGAACTTCGCTAAGTCGTTCGACGTTACCTTCCTTAATAAAGAGAACAAGCCAGAGTATGTATGGGCTACCTCATGGGGTGTTAGTACCCGATTGATTGGTGCACTTATCATGACCCACTCTGACGATAACGGTCTCGTTCTTCCTCCAAAGATTGCGCCTATTCAGGTGGTTATCGTACCAATCTTCAAGGGTGAGGAGCAGTTGAAGGAGCTCACAGACAAGTTGCAACCAGTTATTGATCAGCTCCGTGCGTTGGGTATCACCGTTAAGTATGACGATGCCGACAACAAGCGTCCGGGCTTTAAGTTCGCTGACTACGAGTTGAAGGGTGTGCCAGTACGTCTCGCTATGGGTGGTCGTGACTTGGAGAACAACACCATTGAGGTGATGCGTCGTGACACATTAGAGAAGGAGAGCGTAAGCTTTGACGGCATTGTTGAGCGTATCAAGAACCTCCTCGACGAGATTCAGGACAACATCTTCAAGAAGGCTAAGGACTTCCGTGATGCTCACATCTACGAGTGCGAGAACTATGAGGAGTTCAAGGAGAAGGTGAAGGACGGTGGTTTCTTCCTCTGCCACTGGGATGGTACTGAGGAGACTGAGGCGAAGATTAAGGAAGACACGCAGGCAACCATCCGTTGTGTTCCTTATATGTTCGAGCAGACACCGGGCGTCGACATGGTAAGCGGCAAGCCTGCTAAGTATCGTGTCATCATCGCAAGATCATACTAATCGTCAATAATACACATAGAATTAACGGCTTCAGGATATTTATAAAGGCAGGACTAACAACGAATGCTTATAAATTCTGGAGCCGTTAATCTTTTATTCTAAATTCTAAAATCCTAATTAAATAACATTTGCCTTATGAAAAAATCATTTCTAACTTTCGTTTTACTCATCGCTGTAACAGCGTTGAACGCCCAGACCTTAATCAAGGCTAACTTCCAAAAAGGCGACCAAGCTACCTATGAGAGCGTAGCTGATATTAAACTCAGTGTTCCGATGGCTGGAAACTCTGAAAGCATAAAGACAAACAGCAAAACTAAGATTACTGTAAAAGATGCTACTACAGATGGTTATGTCATCGAAATGACGACAACCAATGTGAAGATGGAAGGCAATAAGGAGGTTGCACAGCAGATGATAAACATGATGGACCAATACCTCGGTAATATTCCATTGCTCCTAAAGACAGATGCTAACGGAAAGGTGAAGGACATCTTGAATTATAGTGAAGTCCAAACAAAGGCCAGCAAATTAGCAATGGTACTTATTGACTCGCTCTATAAAGCCAAACCTGAAATGGAGAAGGCGCTGCCTAAGTATAAGATGGCTATGTCTGTCAACAACCAACTCACCAAAGAAGCTTTCATCAAGTCTGTTGAAAACAATACTTTCTTTATTCTTTTTGGTAAGACACTCAAGACGGGTGACAAAGGAGAAATGAATATGCAAGGCATTAAAACCTCTGTAACCTACGAGGTAAACAAGGAACCAAACGCACTCAATATCATTGGTAAGATTAAGGGCAATATGACCGAAGACGATGTCAAAGCCTTCTTTATAGACAAGATGAAGCAGACTGGTGCTGACGAAGGTATGGTTTCAAAGCTCGATGCTAACTGGGAAAGAATGAAGCAGATGGGTATGGCAAAAATGGATGTCGACGGTACTTCTACTACCAAACTCCTCAACAGTGGTTGGGCTACGGAATACAGTATAGACGTGAAAACAAAGATGATGGGTATGGAAATGGTCATCAAATCTGTTACTAAATTGGTAGAAAAGAGTTGGAAATAATCGATATTTCGATATGAAGAAACTACTTTTTATCCTTGCCTTCGCCCTTGCGGTAACAGTGTTGAACGCTCAAACCTTAATCAAGGCTAAGTTTCAGAAAGGCGAGAAGGCTGTCTATGAAAACGTGACAGAGATTGCAGGAAAGTCTACTGCGGCTGGTTCTGAAGCGGTAAAGGTAACTAAACAGACGAAGATAACCGTACAAGAGGTTCTCCGTGATGGGTATATTATCGAAATACTGACCAAAGACATGGCGATAGATGGAAATCAGTCGTTCCTAACACAGACGGGAGACATGATCATCCAAAGCCTTGACAATATCCCTATGCTTCTAAGAACAGATGCAAACGGAAAGATTACTGACATCTTAAACTATGACGAGGTGCAGCGCAAAGCTTGGAAGTTTGCTCTCACAAAACTCGATTCTACCTACAATAACAATCCGAACGTAGAGAAGAGTATGCCGAAGACGAAGGCTATGATGCGTATAACAAAAGAGGTTGCCAAAGACGTTCTTATCGCGAATATCAATAATAACACCTTCTTCTATCTCTTTGGTAAGTCCTTGAAAAATGGCTACAAAGAGAATAAGGAGATAAGGGATATCAAGTCAACCGTTACCTACACGCTTTCTAAGAAGGGGAATACGATGAACATTGCGGAGGAGATTAGCAGTAATATGACCGAAGCCGAAGTGAAAGCTTTCATCATTGACAAGATGAAGGAGTCGGTGCTGACGAAAACCTTGAGCATATGATAGCACAGCTTGAGGCCCACTGGGACAGAATGAAGGAAATTGGTATGGCTACAATGGATATCAACGGAACTACTAACTTTCAACTTCTCAAAAGTGGTTGGCCTACCGAATACAGCTCGAAGATAAAAGCGAATAGGATGGGCGTGCGTATAACCATCAACTCTGTGACGAAGTTAGTGCAGAAGAATTGGAAGTAATCTTAGCATATTTATAAGATATAAGAGGGTGTGTCAAAATTGACACACCCTCTTATACTATAATGCATTTTTAAAACATGATTAAATGTAGATAAAAGATTGAGGGGCAAAATTTATATTATAATCGCTCAATCGTTTTTCTTTTTATATCTTTTAACCTGACCTATCTTAATGGCATAGGCAACAGGTCTGTTTGCAAAATATTCACGATAGAAATCTTCACTGATTCCCGAAGTTTCATGCGTTTGTTCCCATATCCTGTCTATGTTATCATTAAGGATAGAGTCTATCTCAAATTCACCAATCACATATTGCAAAAGGTGAAGAGGCATAAACAATAACTTTATCAACATCTTTATTTTTTTGAAAATACTTTTTCCTAAATTCGTATTTTTTTGTTCCGTTGAATATTTTTTTCGGCAAACTCTGGTTTAATCGACAATAACACTTTCATCTACTTCTCCTTTCTCTAATATCTTATCAAACTGCTCATCGGACAATTGGAAGAATCCCCAATATTTAGGGGTGATTTTTAAGTCGTCAACCAAATATCCATTTGTTACTCGTTTTGTCAGTGCAATATTATATGTCATTTTCAACACAATACAGTCTTTAGTTTTATACCATTGTGCCAGTTCCTGTGTGTCAAAAATGCTGTAATAATTGGTGTACGCTACGAAATCTTCCACAGTTGCAAAATCTTTGTTCTTCCTAACTTCCTCTATTTGGCATATAGATGTGATTACACTGCGATAACGAGCAGGTCCTTTGTCATCCTTAGTTCTGTAAATCGCTACTAAATCACCAGGTTGCAATATCGCAGTGTCAGGCATGAAACAAAGATAAATCTTGTGAATACTGTTCGTATGGGATACATCCTTTATCAATTCATACTTGTGGTTTTCTTCATTCTGGAGAATAGAATCAGGAAAGAGTTGTGTATGGTATTTTGGATATATTGACAACAAAAACTTGCGTTTCCCCTTGATAGTTAATAGGGGATAGTCCCTTGTTTGGTCACCAATCAATGATTTCATATTCTTCACCAAGACAAGTTCCTCACCTTTTTTACCCTCCTCATTGAAACCATATCTCTGCAGGATTTTTATAAGTCCATGATGTTTGGCGAATATAGTTACATAAATCTCATCTGCTTTCATATAGAGTGCAGCATCCATTATCTTCTTGACAAATCGTTCTCCAAGTTTTGTGTTATGAGCATCTATCTTGAAAGTTCCGACTTTTAGACGGTTGCATGCAGGACGATTTGGAATCACATCTTTCAATTCTTTTCCACTTTCATCCTTTAAATACAGGAAAGCCTGTAAATTGTTGTTCAAATACTGAACATAGGCTTTACTCCCCTCTTTTGATTTCTTATTAAACCAAGCCTCAAATTCAGGATAGTCCTCCTTGAGACTATTGAAGAAAGAATCGTTTAAGTCAATGTCAGCAAACTTTTTTTAATATAATAGTTTTCGTTCATAACGTGAATTTTATTATCAGTACAAAGATACTCAAAAAAATTCCAGTTATCAATCTTTTAAAGTAATAATTCTTATTCGCATATAATAATTCATGATTTAAATACTCTGCTAAAAAAGGTTCATCCGACATTTCGAGCGAACCCTAAAAAGAGGTTCTTCCGAAATATGGGGTGATAGGCACACGGAGGCACGGAGTGGACGGAGGATTGTTAGGCACAAAGCGATAGGAGTCACGGAGGCACCGTCGGTGCGGGGAGCAACAGAGTTTGTTTGCAAGCTTTGTTAGCGACGTATGCCCAAAGCATTTGTGCCCAGAGTTATCAAGAATTTGTACGCTACGTCTCCGTTACTCTTTGTGCCATTGGCACCTCCGTGCTATTGCGTTCATCTCCGTTCCTCCGTTTCTCCGTGTGCCTTATTCTGTAATAAGTTTGGTTTATTACGTCATATTTTGGAAGACTCTTCTTATTTCCTTCTGTCACGCAAAAAAAGTCGCCTCTTTTCCGTTTATATGCTTATGAATTCTACTGACAAGAATTGATAAAACAGACCATGCGCCTATATTTATTTCGTATTCATGCTTAATACCAGTGGTGCGAAGTATACACACTATATGTGCGGGGCGTACGCACATCAATTAAAGAGAGAAAAAAAGAGTCTTTCTTTTATGTCATAAATCATTACAAGGCACTGTTTACTGACTTACGTGCGGAAGAATTTAGCGCATTACACATTGATTTTGTCTACAATAACAGGCGATTGCGACGCGAAATCGTATAAAAAAACATAAAAATACACAACCAAAGGTGTTCAGATTTGGTTATTCACATATTTATATGTACCTTTGCACGCCGTATCAATTTTGGATAACGGAAATTAGCTATATTTTTAGGAGGAAATAGTAAACAATTCATGAGACAACTTAAGATTTCAAAAAGTATCACCAACCGATCAAGTGAGGCACTGGATAAGTATCTCGTTGAGATTGGTCGTGAACCGATGATTACTGTTGACGAAGAGATTGAGCTGGCACAGGAAATCCACAAAGGCGGTCGCAAGGGCGAGCGTGCGAAGGAGAAACTGATTAAGGCTAACCTCCGTTTCGTCGTTTCTGTAGCTAAACAGTATCAGCACCAAGGACTCTCTCTCACCGACCTTATCGACGAGGGAAACATTGGTTTGGTAAAGGCAGCAGAGAAATTCGATGAGACTCGTGGTTTTAAGTTTATCTCATACGCTGTTTGGTGGATTCGTCAGAGTATTCTGCAGGCTATTGCTGAGCAGAGTCGTATCGTGCGTCTTCCGCTGAATCAGGTGGGTGCTATCTCAAAGATTAATCAGGTAACGAACGAGTTTGTGCAGCAACACAACCGTCGTCCTTCTATCCATGAGTTGGCAGAGTTGACAGGTATCGATGAGGCTCGCATCCGTCAGAGCCAGAGTGCAGACAACCATCACATGAGTATCGACGCTCCATTTAGCGATGACGATGATAACTCAATGAGCGATATGCTGTCTTCTGGTGACGACTCTCGTACCGACCGTGGCGTAGACTTTGAGTCAATGTCAGACGATCTTCGTGCCGTTCTTCAGAACACTTTGAAGGATCGTGAGATAAAGATTGTCACCGAGTGTTTCGGTATCGGTTGCCAAGAGAAGGGTTTGGAAGAGATTGGAACAGAGATGGGTCTTACCCGTGAGCGTGTTCGCCAGATTCGTGAGAAGGCTATCGAGAAGATTCGTGAGAGCGGAAATGCACGCGTACTCATGAAGTACTTGGGCTAAAAAAGACAAAAGATAGATTTCAATTATAGAGGTGGATGTGTCAAATGAGGCGCATCCACTTTTTATATCTGCTGATGAGGAACCGTAAAGTGCAAGAACCGCTTTGCAGCAAGTCTTTCACTTCTAAGTAACTGAGAAAGACAATAAAACGAAATCAGCAACGTTATATAATGTATGAAACGTAAGGATATTCAGAAATACATATTACTACTATTGTTCATGGTGACAGCGCAGTTATCATTTGCGCAATCGTTCACACTGCAAGGGAAGGTCTCCGACAAGGAGGGCAACCCTATTGAATTGGCTTCTGTCATGGTTGTTACGCAGGGAAAACTGTCGATGACCAACCTAAAAGGCGAGTTCAATATGCAGTTGCAGAGTGAAGACTCCGTGAAGGTGCGCTTTTCAATGATTGGCTACAAGACCAAGACGAGGATTCTCGTGCGCCCAAAGGGAAAGCAGACACTGCTCGTACAGCTTGCTGACGACAACGCATTGGAGGAGGTTGTAGTGCAGGGTAAAGCCAAACAGCATGGAACAACGGAAGAATTGGATATTCAAAAAACTAAACAAGGACCCTCTACGTCGGGCAATGCTGTCGAAGAAATGGTACAGACTCAGGCGGGTGTTTCAACCCACTCGGAGCTATCTTCACAATATAACGTGCGTGGTGGAACGTTCGATGAAAACTCTGTGTATATCAATAATATAGAAGTGTTCCGTCCCTTCCTTGTGCGAAGCGGACAGCAAGAAGGACTCTCTATTATCAATCCCGACATGGTAGAGAGCGTTGGTTTCTCAACCGGTGGATTCGAAGCGAAATATGGTGACAAGATGAGTTCTGCCTTAGACATCACCTATAAACGTCCGAAGAAGACGGAAGCATCTATCTCTGCCTCCCTTTTAGGTGCCAGTGCCTACCTCGGATTGGCTACGAAGAAGTTGACGTGGACCAATGGTGTGCGCTATAAAACCAATCGTTACCTCCTTGGTTCACTCCAGACAAAGGGCGAATATCGTCCGTCATTCCTTGATTATCAGACTTATCTCTCATGGCAACCCAACAAACGTTGGCAGGTAGACTTCATCGGTAACATCTCTGACAACCGTTATAACTTCGAGCCAGAAGACCGTGAGACAAACTTCGGTACGCTGCAGAACGTGAAGAAGTTCCGTGTTTACTTCGATGGACAGGAGAAAGACCTCTTCCGCACCTTCTTTGGTTCGTTGGCTATTACACGCCATTTGAGTTCACGCACCGACCTCTCCCTCCTCGCATCGGCTTTCACAACGAAGGAGCAGGAGCGTTATGACATTCAAGGACAGTACTGGCTGACACAGACGGAGACGTCTGAAAATCTCGGTGTGGGTACGTATATGCAGCATTCTCGCGACTATCTCAACGCTGACGTGAAGAGTTTGAAGCTGATGATGCAGCATCGGGCTGGCAAACACAAGATTGAGGGCGCAGTGACCTATAAACTTGAGCGTATCAAGGAGAACTCTGCTGAATACGAATATCGTGATTCAGCGGGTTATAATGTTCCGCATACAGGGCGTGACTTGAAGATGATTTACTCGCTTCGTGCTCGTAACGAACTCAAGGCGAAACGCTTTGAAAGCTACTTGCAGGACACATGGAACTTCCAGACACGTGACTCTGTGCCAACGCTTTTCACACTGAATTATGGCGTTCGCTTTGCGCATTGGGACTTCAATGGCGAGAGTCTGTTCTCTCCACGTGCATCGCTGACCATCACACCGGGTAGAAATCGCAACCTTAGTTTCCGCATTGCAGGTGGTATCTACTATCAGGCACCATTCTATAAGGAGCTTCGCGACACGTCAATCGTCAATGGTGTCACCTACGCAACGCTCAATCAGAAGATTCGCGCACAGCAGTCTATCCACGCATTGGCAGGTATGACCTATCGCTTTGAGATGTTAGGTCGTCCGTTTAAGTTCACTGCGGAGGCTTATTATAAGGCACTCTCACACCTCGTTCCTTACTCTGTTGACAATGTGAAGGTGACGTATTATGGTGAGAATACAGCCACAGGACATGCTACAGGCCTCGACCTTAAACTCTTTGGTGAGTTCGTTCCGGGTGCTGATTCATGGCTGACGCTGAGTGTGATGAACACGAGTATGAAGTTGAATGGTAAGAGTATTCCGCTCCCAACCGACCAGCGTTATGCGCTCAACCTTTATTTCACGGACTTCTTCCCAGGTACAACACGTTGGCGTATGTCGCTGAAATTGGCTTATGCAGATGGTCTGCCATTCTCTGCTCCACACAAGGAATTGGAGAATAACACCTTCCGCGCCCCAGCTTACAAGCGTGCCGACATCGGTATGAGCTATCGCCTATTAGACAATAACGACGGCCATCGCAACACAATCTTTAAGAATATCTGGCTCGGTTTGGACTGTCTGAACCTCTTTGGTATCAATAACGTCAACTCGTATTATTGGGTGACAGACATCGCCGGACAGCAATATGCCGTTCCGAACTACCTCACTGGACGACAGATAAATGGTAGGGTGACGGTGGAGTTTTAGAAAAAGAAGCCTCACCCCCCAGCCCCCTCTCCTACAGAGAGGGGGAGTGCTGGCAGCAATTCGCTTCGAAATTACTCAAAGACTTTCCCAACTAATAGGGGAAACTCGCTATCTACTCCCCCTCTCTGAAGGAGAGGGGTAGGGAGTGAGGCTCTTTAGCCTTCTTAAAGGTGCCTTTTTGAAGTCTTACTAACGCCCTTTTGGAGTCTAATTAAGCACCTTTTCTTATGCTGCTTTATAACTAACTGATTTCCTTTTAGTTATAAACCTACTTTTTTTATCTGTGTTTTTGCCGTGATTTATAGGTGTTTTACTTGAACTTATGTAATGTTTTTTTCAAATCCTCATCTACGGTAGAAGTCCTAACCCAAATTGGGTATTAGACCACAAAATAAAAATGTTTTTTTGTGTTCGAGGATGATAAAAAGAATGAACAGTTGAACGTCTTGCTATGTTTTTTATAGCTATTAACTTAAACGTTCTCCATGCCATAAGGGGTATCACGAGTGTTTACGCCCCTCCCTTTGGGGGAGGGGTAGGGGGAGGGGCCGCTTAATGCTTTGCGGTGTCCATATTAAACCCAGCACAGATTCCCATACCATTCAGCACATTGCTGTAAGTAGTACGGATGTTGAGAGGCCCGCTTGAGCAAGGGAATTGTTAGAAACATCGTTCAATGCCTGTAGGAAACGGTAGTAGGCTGGGGCGATGTGATAGAACTCTAACTGTAATCCTTCCTCTATACCATACTTTGTCTTTAGCTCTGCCAAAGATGCTTTGGTCTCATCTCTTATACCAGTGTAAGGTTCAACGTTCAGACGAAGTGTGTAAGTCTTGCCGTTGATTGTCGCATCATCGAAGACATAGAACTGCTTATAGAAGTCACTACTGAAGTCGAAATCATCGTCAATGTCTGACAATGGGTTCAGAAGCGGTTCACTTGCCGTTGAGATAGGTATATACTCAGTTACCAAGTCGTATCTTACAGCCACACTATCATAGCTGTTGCTCTTACGTCCCTCCATATAGTCAGCGTAAGAATAGTAGCTCATCACCTCCTGCATATAGCCACCCATATTTTTAAAACAGGTAACATAAAGGTAGCGCAACTTCTTACTCTTGACGCGCACAGCATAATAATCGTGTGTCTGGGCAGGGTCGGTGAAGGTGGCTTGCAGCTGCAGGAAGTCTTCTACATTTGCCGAAGGGTCTCTCTTCATACGTACCATACGTGTAGCAATATTGCTGATACCAATCGGTTGTGGAATCTCCGTAGACGACTCGACAGCCTCTAAGCCCTGCGCTTCAACACGCAACTGCACCTTATCGCCCGCCTTCTGCTGTCCAACGACACGATAGCGACCATTGCCCAAGGCAGTCACCGTCCTCGTCTGTCCGTTCAATTGATAGCTGATTACTGCATCATCAATCATCACATTCTTCTCAGTTGTGTTATATTGTTTCAAAGGTATGCTACGTGACACCGTGATATAAGTGGTGTCGGAAGTAGAAGGCATACAATAAACAACCAACTTTGGCTTTGTATCAGGTAGGTTGCTGATACTGAAATCATCCTTGCAACTCATCACCGATAGGGCAAGGAAGAGGAGGAAATATCTTTTTCATGTTCGAAACTTAGAATTTAAATGTGTAACTGAACGATGGAATCACAGGGATGAACGCTATGTTCCTTATCTTCATCTGGTTATTGCTGTCAATCTTCACACGCACCCACATAGAATTCAGGTGGCAATAAGCATTGTAGAAACTGAGGTTCCAGATGCGCTCATGTCCCTTCTTGGTCGTATGATGGAAGTCGAAGCCGATGTCAAGACGGTGATAAGCCGGCAAGATAACGTTGTTAGGCTTTTCGTAAGCAAAGTTCAACGTGTTGTCATCAGATGAATTAAAGGTCAATCCTCCCTGCTCCTGCGCTGGAACGTCAGGCAATCCGATATACTGAGTAGGGATTGTCATGCGGTTACCTGTGCGGAATGTCCATGCTGCAAAGGCTGCAATCTTCTTTGTGATGTTCCATCTTCCGGTGAGGGTGAGCTTATGACGGTTGTCAAACTTATCATAATACCAACCATCGTAGAAGTCATCAAACTTCTTCTCCGTCCATGAGAGGGTGTAAGAACCATGTAGTGTGAGGTTGGAAACGTTGTAATCAGCATCCAATTCAACACCGTAAGAGCGACCATCACCCTCCATAACCATATAGTCCCAATTGGCTGCTGGTGGCTCCAATCCTGCCCAACTTGAATACTGCAGGATATGACTTGAATGCTTGTAATAAGCCTCCATCGAGAGCAACCAGTGCTTGTTAGGTTTCATATAAGCTCCTGCAGCTACCTGCCAAGAGCGCATCGGGTGCAGACGAGCCGTCGTTGGCACCCAGTAGTCGGTTGGGAGATCGAGGTAAGAGTTAGCAATCTTATGTACAAACTGGCTCATCAGCGTGTAGCTTGCCTTAAGAGACAGGCGCTCCGTTGGCTGGAACTTCATCGAAAGACGTGGACTCAGTGTTGCGAAGGTCTTACCGCTAATATGGAAGACATCGGCATTCACACCCCCGTTGAGGCTCCATTTCTCGTTGAGTGTCATCTCGTCTTCGGCATAGAAGGTCAGCTGATGTGCCAAATTCTTATTATAACTGTGGGTCTCAATCGTGTCAGCCTTTGCCTCACTATTGGTTTGATAGTTATCAAAACGGTTGTAAGTCTGTGGCTGGAAGCGATGATAGGTATAGTCCTGACCAAAGCGAATGTGATGACGAGGGCTTGGACGGAAGTCGAAAGCTGCTCGATAGCCGATGTCGTCAATAGATGAACGATAGCCATGAGAGGTCAATGTCAGCTGTTCTTTCTCTCCGGGGCGTGTAAATCTCCACTCGTCTGAGCTGCTAACCGTTGAGCGATTGTGCGTATAAACGGCAGTGAAGTTAGCAAAGAGCTTCGGTGAGAATTGGTAGTTCCAGTCTAAGGCAGCATTGAAGTTGCCCCAGTGGAAGCGATTTACATAGATGTCTACGTCGTTATAACCACTGCTATTGTTACTGTGCCACTCGTCTTTTGAGTCTAATCGGTCCTCACCAGAGTAGACACTCAGCGACATTCGCGAACGTTCATTGAAGATATTGGTCAGCTTGAAGTTTAAGTCATGGAAGAAATACGACATACTCAACTTATCCTCATCCTTGCTCTTGTGGTTCATTATCGCAAAGGCAGGACGCGTGAGGAGGTCCATCCAGCTACGACGCAAACCGAAGTTATAGGATGTCTTACCCTTTCTGATAGGTCCCTCGATATGGAAGGCACCATCGAGTAAGCCGATACGATAGCTGCCGTGGGTGTTATAAAGGTCGCCATCAGCCGTGCGAACGTCGATAACACTCGACAGACGACCGCCATAACGTGCTGGGAAACCGCTCTTATAGAAGTCGACATTCTTTACAACATCGGCATTGAAAGAGGAGAAAAGACCTAATGCATGGTTGGTATGATAGAGTGGAGTACCGTCAAGTAAGAAGAGGTTTTCGTCGCCATTACCACCATGAACGTAGAGACCGCTGGCAAGTTCCATACCGTCAGCCACACCGCTCGTACGCTGTAAGGTCTTGATAACGTCCGGACTACTCAACAGTGCGTACTCCGTTTTAATATCTTTCTGTGAAAGAGAGATTTTTCCAGTCTGCGTTTTCAACAAAGGTGAGTTCAGGTCTGTCGTCACAACCACCTCATCCAACTGTGCTTCGTTTTGCAGGATGATGTCATGGTTTTGGTTTGCAGATAGGTCAATGGTCTCAATAAGGGTTTTATATCCTACGTAGCTACACCTTATTTCGTGTCGTCCTTCGCCCAACGTGAGCGAGAAATGTCCGTAGGCATTCGTCATTGTGCCTTGTCGTGTGGTGAGGTCGTAGATAGTTGCATTGATAAGTGGTTCTCCGTTACGGTCTTTCACATATCCACTGAGCGTAAAACGCTGGTGCGTCTTGTCCTCATCAATGCCCCGAATCATTCTTTCTTTTGGCGCTTCATTTTTTTCCATGTTACCGCACCAATCCCGTTAGCCTTGTGTGCATACAATCCCAAAGGGCTGAGCCATAAGGCAGCTAATAAAAACTGTTTATTCATCTGAAATAAATTTAAGCGGTGCAAAGATAGTGAATAAAATTCATAATTCACAATTCATAATTATGATTACCGATATAATTCATAATTCAAAATACTTAAATATGATTAGTATTTTTAATTCACAATTCAGAATTATTCGAACTAAGTTCTCATCAGTATGTCATAATCCATAATTATGATTACTAATATAATTCATAATTAATAATTCACAATTATTCGAACAGAGTTCTCATCAGTACGTCATAATTATGATTACTACTGCTAACTGTGATTTATCGCTACAATTAACTTGTCAACTTGTCAACTCGTAAACCCTGTCAACTACCCATATCATAAAGTTCAATGTTCAAACCTCAATGTTCAAAGGATAAAAAGCATTAGCGTAATTAGCGAAATTCGTAGTTTCCTTTACATTTTAATTGACGGAAGGGTAGGGTAAGGGTTAAAAACGTGTTATTTCGGGGTCTTTGTATGTGTTTTTATTATCAACGAGTTGTGAAGGAGTATTTTTTAAAGGTGCTTGTTAAGGTTTCAAAAGGGCGTTAGTAAGGGCTTAAAGGGCACCTTTTGCAAGCTAAAAGGGCGTTAATTCGAATGGAATTCACGCCTTCTTATTTTTCAAGGTTTGAATTTCCTTAACAAAAATAAGATAATAGAGGGAAAATAGTTAGTAGTTTCTTTACCCCGCTATTCTATTATTATGCTGTTATACCTTTAGTTATTCTTCCCTCAGACAAAATAAGACTAATTATTAACATAGGTAACTTTCGTAATACGTTGATAACCATTAGGTATAATAAGACGTATCTCCACAGGTCGTCCCTTAGCATCAAGCTTTATAGGTCAGATTATCAACAAATTACGCGAATGACACGAATTACATTACAATAAGCATTAGCGTAATTAGCGTAATTCGTAGCTCATATCATAAAGTTCAAAGTTCAATGCTCAAAGTTCAAAGGTATTAGAGAAATTCGTAGTTTGGAGAACAAAAAGAACACTCTTTCGAATGTTCCTTTTGTGATTCCGACAGGATTCAAACCTGTAACCTCTTGATCCGTAGTCAAGTGCTCTATTCAGTTGAGCTACGGAACCATTATTATGGTTGCAACAGATAATGAATTAGTTGTCATTTCTGAATTGCGAGTGCAAAGGTATTGCTTTTTATTCGTTCCACCAAATGTTTAGCAATCTTTTTTATTATTTTTTTTCGTCTTCATCTTGTAATGTGGGGAGCGAGATGTGATAACCCACTGCAATAAAAACGAATTAAACAGATTGCAAGGAATGTCACAATAACTGTTATCGGAAGTGGTAGTCCGAGCGAGAAGAGTGCCCAATAGATGAGTCCGCCGCCCACACTTGCCACGGCGTAGATTTCTTTGTGGAAGATTACGGGGATATTGTTCAGCAATACGTCACGGATAACACCACCTGCCACACCAGTGATACAACCCATGATGACGGCTACCCAGAAGGGATGTCCTAAGGCGATTGTCTTCTGAATACCCGCAATAGTAAAGAGTGCCAAGCCGAGTGTGTCGAAGACGAACCACGCATTGCTAAGGCGTTGAATCCACCTACGTGACAAGATGACGAGGAAGAGCGCCAGACCTGTACAAAGAACATACATGATGTTTGCCATCCAGAACGGACGCACGCCTAACATAGTGTCACGAATCGTACCGCCACCAATAGCGACGGCAAAGCCACAGACATAACCTCCGAACCAGTCGAAGTGTTTCTGTGCGGCATGGCGGATGCCCGATATGGCAAACGCAAACGTTCCGAGAAACTCCAGTATCACCTGAAGCGTACGGACAAGATGTGGATCGAGTGTGGATCGTATTTGAATTAAAAAGGAGCCCCACCCCTGACCCTCCCCGAAGAGAGGGAGAAAGCCTCCCCAACCCCTCCGAAGGGAGGGGAGTGCAGATAGCTAAAGGTCTCCCCCAAACCTTCCGAACCAATGGTCACTGATCGAAGGAAGTAATGGGAGGGAGTGCAGATAGCTATGGGTAGTACTCTAAGTTGATGTAGCCAATGAGCATAGCTTACATAGAGGGGTTAAGTAATTATAATATGTAAATCAAATTTCTTTATTACTCCACAATGAGAAGATAGTCTTATTAGACCACGATAAGAAGATAGCCTTATTACTCTACCAAGAACACACAGCGAACCTTATCCTATTTGCCTCCCTCCCTTTCGGGGAGGGTCAGGAGTGAGGGCTTTAGGGTCGAGGGTGCGGCTTTTACACCACGTTCTGTGGTTCCCCTGCTATAAACTTCTTAATATTCTCAACGCAGATAGCCATTAGGCGCTCACGTGCCTCACGTGTTGCCCACGCAATATGTGGAGTGATGAAGGCATTGGGCTGACGGAAGAGCGGATTGTCTGCACGAGGAGGTTCCTCGGTCATTACATCGGCACAATAAGCACCGAGCTGACCACTCTCAAGGGCATCGGCAACAGCCTGATCGTCGACGAGTCCGCCACGTCCGGTATTGATAAGGATGGCACCACGACGTACCTTCTTCAATGTCTCAGCATTGATCATACGCGCGTTCTCCGCCGTCAAAGGGCAGTGCAAGGTGATGACGTCAGACGTACTGAGCAAGCCTTCAAGGGTTGTCTTACGAATACACTCTGGTAGGTCGCTACTGTTCTTGCTGGTGCAAGCTGAGATGTCCATACCCAGAGCATGTGCTATCATTGCCACCTTCTGACCGATGTTGCCCAAGCCAACGATACCGAGTGTCTTACCAGCGAGTTCCATGAGTGGTGTGTCCCAGTAGCAGAAATCCTGCTGCTTGCTCCACTCGCCACGGCGTACAGCCTCAGCATAATGGTCGACATGTGTGGTTGCGTTCAAAAGGAGGGCGAAGACATGCTGTGCAACGCTATCCGTACTATATGCAGGGATGTTGCATACGACGATACCCCGCTCGCGTGCAGCCTCAACATCGATATTGTTATATCCTGTTGCTAACTCACCGATATACTTCAATTGTGGCAGTTGGTCGAGTACTTCACGGGTGATATTAATCTTATTGATAAGAATACCGTCCGCATCCTTAGCTCGCTCAATAACTTGTTCCTGACTTGTGCGTTCATAGATAACGCACTCTGCTATTTCCTTTATCGGTTCCCATGAAAGGTCACCAGGGTTGACTGCATGGCAGTCGAGAATTACTATTTTCATGTTTGTTGGGTGTTAGGTGATGGGTGTTGGGTGTTAAATGTTGGGTGGTGATGATGTGAGATATTGGCTGATGGGTGGTAGGTGTTGAATGGTGAGTGTTAATGATTACCTTTCATCCCATCTTATCCTATTTGCCTCCCTCCCCTTCGGGGAGGGTCGGGAGTGAGGGCTAACTCATCCGGCATATACTGTTGCTCGACATAATGTCCCGGATAATCGTGTGGATACTTATATCCATCGCTATAACCGAGGTCTTTCATTAGTTTTGTCGGTGCATTGCGAAGGTGGAGGGGAACAGGGAGGTTGCCTGTCTGGCGCACTAACTCTATCGCTTCATTGATAGCTTTATACGCAGAATTATCCTTCTTCGAGCGAGCTAAATAGACTACCGCCTCAGCCAATGGGATTCTGCCTTCAGGGCCAACCAATCTTCGTCACAGCGTCAAAGGCTGCATTCGCTAACAATAGGGCATTAGGATTGGCGAGTCCGATATCTTCTGCCGCACTGATAACGACACGACGCGCAATAAACTTTGGGTCTTCTCCACCCTCTATCATACGTGCCATCCAGTAGAGTGCCGCATCGGGGTCGGAGCCACGAATCGACTTGATGAATGCCGAGATAATATCATAGTGCATCTCGCCGTCCTTGTCATACGCCAACGGATTCTCTTGCAGTCGTTCCTCCACCATCTTATCGGTAACCACAACATCGTTGCCCGATTCGGCTGAGATAATCAAGTCGAGGATATTCAGTAGCTTACGCGCATCACCCCCACTGTACCGCAGCAGAGCGCCCGTCTCATGCAGTTCGATATTACGCTTCTTCAGTTCCACATCCTCCGTAATGGCTCGATGCAACAGCTTCAGCAAATCGTCTTTCTCCAGCGACTTCAGCGTATAGAGCTGACAACGAGAGAGCAACGGACGAATCACTTCGAACGATGGGTTCTCTGTTGTTGCACCAATAAGCGTCACCGTTCCCTTCTCTACCGCACCCAAGAGCGAATCTTGCTGCGACTTTGAGAAACGATGGATTTCGTCAATAAAGAGAATCGGTGAAGCGGAATTGAAGAAACGACCGCTCTGTGCCCTTTCGATAACATCGCGCACATCCTTCACACCACTCGTCACGGCAGAAAGCGTATAGAACGGTGTTTCCAGACGATTAGCAATAATCTGTGCCAACGTAGTCTTACCCACTCCCGGTGGTCCCCAAAGGATAAACGACGCAATACGCCCCGAGTCAATCATACGTCGGAGCACAGCCCCCTCACCAACGAGGTGTTCCTGTCCGATATAATCATCGAGCGTGCGTGGTCGCAATCGTTCTGCCAATGGTTCCATATCTCTTCCTCTTTTTTTATTATTGTTACAAAAGTACTGAATTTATCTCATAATAACAAAGAATGAAAGAAAGTTCTTCTGAAATATGGAGCGATAAAAATAAGCCTACTACATGATAATTAACATTACAAAAAAATACAAGCCATAAGTTTGTATTTTTGATAACACTCCTGCTTTAATGTCTTTCTTAAACCCAAATCTCTAAGTTTGCAAGATGAATTACAAACTTAGAGATTTGGAGTTTAACTTTATAGATAAATTTAATAACATCTCTTTTAACAAAAGAATAAACAATGAATAAAGAATAGATTATGGATAAAAAAAGAACAAATACAACCTACTCGTCGCTCTTTTTCCTACTGTTAGTAGGCAGCATTGCTGTTTCATGTTCGAAAGACGATGACGCTACGACAGACATCACTTCTACTTTCGCACCTATCAGTAGTGAAGAGGCACTTAAAATACAGAGATCTTTACGTGGTAAGTATAGAAGTAATGTGTATATTTACGACCCTACAACCAAGAAAAAATATTATTCCAATTTATTGCTGTCCGGTAAAACTCAAATAACATATAAATCCTTGCGGAATTGTCTTTATATAGGTAATTCCGCATTCTTTTTTGAAATCCAAGCCCCCTAATCAAATAAGTCAAGTTCTTTTGGTGGTGAATTTGCCTTTTCAGCTATTATGATGAGTTCATCATTTTGTGGATTTTCCATAAATGAGATGAAATCAGTGTAATACATCAGTGTGAGCCTCAGCATGGTTACCAGCTGCGAGAAGGATACGTGTCTTTTTATCATTCTGGAGATAACGGTACAAAGCAGATTGGCAATGAGTACCACCCATGTCTGTATCTGTATGGCATTTACACTGTCACCATAGAAGAAATGCAGTGGGAAGTTCTGTTTGAGCTGCTTGTAAAGGGACTCTATAGCCCATCTTCGCTTGTAAATCTCCTCAAGGTCCTTTACATCAAGCTCAAGGTTATTGGTCAACAGGACAACTGACTTATGTGAGTTGTCACTCCACAGTTCCACTCGTCTTGCCTGGTGTCTTATCTCCCCCTTCTCAAAGACAATCTTCTTGTCTGTATGTGTAACCAATCCATCAGGGCTTACATAGGTTACTGAGGACAACTCGGTATAGGTGAGATTCTTCTTCATCTTGGTCACATAGCATACCCCTTCCTCTGTAAGTCGCTGGAACTGTGCATAATCAACGTATGCTCTGTCCATGGTAAGGGTAGCATCCTTAGGAAGATGCACTTCTTTAAGTAGATAATGATCGTGCGTGGCGGCAGAGGTAAGCTGTACGACCATGGGAACGCCAACATGATACTTCATCACCGTATGAACCTTCATACCGCCTTTCTTCTTACCACTCTTGGGGTGTCTGCCTACACCCTTGAGTATGTTGTCAAAAAGGGTAATCGTAGTTGAATCCATCATATACAGAAGCTTTTCCCATGTCTTCAGTTCACCTTTAGGGCGGCTGTCCGATAAAAAAGAACCATAACGCTCTAAGAGGTACGCATAAACGCTTGCAAAGAACTCTTGTGGGCGACGCTTGTTGGCATCAGCAAGCGTACTACGACGGACGACATAGTCGATGCCAAGATGATGCAGTTTGTTTACTTCAGCCTTCATGCCTATCTCCACTTCCCGAAGAGAATCAAAGTGTTTGAGAACACCGAAAAGCATTATGACAAGGTGAGTCCACCCATCAAGACGCTTCACATAAGCTTCACTTCGGGGTGTTTCAAGGCTGATTTGCTTGATTTGTTGCTTATCGAGTAATTTTATTACCTGATTATAGACCGGCTGTCCGATAAAATGTGTACTTTTGCCCATGTTATTGAAGTTTTATCGCAGAAACAAAAGTAACAAAAAAAGGGCTGAAATCCAAATACGGATTTTAGCCCTTAACTATATGTGGAAAAGGTTTACCAGACAGCAATAATTCCAATTCAAGGTTTGACCTCGATTCTCTAATCATAGACCATAAAAAAATATAAATTACTATGCCCTTTTTAAATTTGTCACGCAACACATATCTGCAGTTACACGATCTTGAAAAATAGGATGAAGGGTACAATAACAAAGATATCTACTCAACCTGACGAAAAAGATTACTTTAGGACTTGAGGGAATTCGTTTCACCAGTCGCAACCGACAAGACAGTTGCATATATCGGTTTTGAAGTATCACGAGGGGTAGTTGACTTTAGTGGTCCCAGTCTCAAAACAACAGTCATGAGCAGTCTTATGACTTATTTTAACGGCTACGGATATTATAATGTAAAAACAAGTAAGTTCAAAATTTATCTTCGTCCTTTCAATGCCTACACAATGCTATATCATGAGACCTTGGAATACGGAAGAATTCCACTCACAGGAAGATATCTGGTTTATGAACTCACAAAGATTCAATAAGGCGGACTGGTCCGTAAACTTTTGTTAGATAATTTCATAACCTAAAAATCAAAAGGGCGTTAATTCCATTCGAATTAACGCCCTTTTGCTTGCTAAAGATGCCCTTTAAGAACCTTAATAACGCCCTTTAAGGACCTTAGTAAGCACCTCCAAAACCACGATTTTACAACTAATTGATAACAAGACACTTACAAAGGTAACAAAAAAGCTGATTCTCGATTCCATTCCTCACCTTTTCCGGACCAGAAATGTAAAATAAATTCGAACTCCATTACCTTTGAACTTTGAACATTGAACTTTGAACTTTATGATATGTACCTTTTTACCTTTGAACATTGAGGTTTGCAAGGATTCGCGCAATTCGCGTAATTCGTAGTTCAAATCATAAAGTTCAAAGTTCAAACCTCAAAGTTCAAAGTTTGCAAGGATTCGTGTCATTCGCGAAATTCGTAGTGCAATATTGGTAGTTAACTTGTTAACTCGTAAACTAAAAACTACGAATTACACGAATGAGAGATAGGGATTCGTGTAATTCGTAGTCATTAATGATACATATCACAAAGTTCAAAGTTCAAACCTCAAAGTTCAAAAGGACAAAGGACTAAAGTCCTTTGTTGCGTATTGGATCATCATACTGCACCTGCAGTTGGAGGAGTTGTTTCTTAAGGTTCTTTGTGAGATTCTCCGTACCTGGTTTACCATAGATATTATGCATCTGGTCAGGGTCTTTCTTTAGGTCGTAAAGTTCCCAAGCATTGATATCATTGTAGAAGTGCATGAGCGAATAACGCTTCGTACGAATACCATAGTGACGGCAAACAGAGTGCTCGGCAGGGTATTCGTAGTAGTGATAGTAAAGCGACTGACGCCAGTTGGCAGGCTTCTTACCCTCAAGGAGTGGGAGGAAAGAACGGCCCTGAATGTCAGAAGGCACCTTTGCACCAGCTACATCGAGGAAGGTTGGGGCATAGTCGATGTTCTGTACCATCTCTTTGACAACCCCATGCTTACCGCCCGGATAGTAAACCAACAATGGTGTGCGGAATGACTCTTCATACATGAAACGCTTGTCGAACCATCCATGTTCGCCCATGTAGAAACCTTGATCAGAGGTGTAGACAATCATTGTGTTGTCAAGAAGACCGTGCTGGCGCAGATACTCGATGACACGACCGACGTTGCGATCGACAGAGTGAATCACACGCATATAGTCGTGCATATAACGTTGATACTTCCATTCAGCGAGTGCCTTACCAGAGAGTTTGTCTTCCTTAAACTTCTTGATGATTGGGTCATAGTAGCTATCCCACTGCGCACGCTGCGAAGGTGTCATACGTTTGTAGTTGCCACGTCCCCACTGCTCGAGACCTGTAGTGGTGTGAATCTCGTTCTCCTTATCTGCCATCTTATTGTCGTAGACGAGGTCCATGTCCTTTATGATACTCATCTCCTGCTTCTGTGCAGCCAAACGACCAGCATAGTCATCATAGAAAGTCTTAGGCAACGGATAGGTCACATCGTCATAGAGACGGAGGTCGCAGGTATCAGGATTCCACACACGGTGAGGCGCCTTGTTGTGCATCAACAGACAGAAAGGCTTGTTCTTGTCGCGTTTGTTCTCCATCCAGTCTATCGCCATGTCGGCAATGATGTTCGTCACATAGCCCGGACGACGTATCTTCTTACCATTGCTGAGGAAGTCAGGGTTATAGTAGTCGCCCTGTCCGATAAGGATATCCCAGTAGTTGAAGCCTGTTGGCAGCGAGGTGAGGTGCCACTTACCAATCATTGCCGTCTGATAACCCTGCTTCTGGAGCAACTTAGGGAAGGTCTGCTGACCGCCGTCAAAGGTCTTAGAATTGTCCGTGAAGCCATTGGCATGGCTATGCTTACCCGTCAGCATACAAGCACGTGACGGACCGCTGAGCGAGTTGGCAACAAAGCTCTCTTGGAACTTCACACCATTGTCAGCTAACCAGTCGATGTTAGGCGTACTGATAAAACGCTTGTCGTAAGCACTGATTGTCTGATACGAATGGTCATCGCTCATGATGAAGACGATGTTCATCGGTTTCTTCTGCGCTTGGGCAGGAACGAATGCACCCATTGCAATCGCTCCTGTCAAGCCGTATAATACTTTATTTTGCATATGTAATAAATTGGTTTATCGCAATTATTTATCCCATCCAGGGTTCTGCTTCCACAGATTGTTGGTCAGTGTGAGCATACGCGTTTCGAACGGAAGGAGGTAATCACGCTTTGGATTAAACTTCCAACCGGTCTCATAGCCTGATGGATTCACTGGCAATACGTAACGTTGTGCGTCGCCAGGCTTGCCAGAGAGGTAGAGATTATTGCCTTTTGGCTTGTCATAAACGAGGCTTGTGCCATACTTTGCATGATGTTCGAGATTGCTACCCACGAATAGAACACCGTGTGCACGCTTGCCAACGATAAGCTCATCGGCTGCTGCCCAACGGAAGATATCATCCAATCGACGACCCTCACAAGCCTGCTCAATACGACGTTCACGGCGAACAGCCTGTAAATACTTATTGAGATGGTGGAAAGGATAGTCTGCCTCTGTGTTATACTCTCTGTCGAAGTCGACTGCTGGCATACCAACTCGGTCGCGCAAAGGCTTCAGAATGGCAATAATCTGACTTGCGTTAGCAGCACCATCGAGTTCTGCCAAAGCCTCAGCATAGTTTAAGAGGATGTCGGCATAGCGATACTGAATAGCTGGTGTGCTGCCTTTTCCTTCTTGGTCAAGGCTTCCCTTATAGTCAATCTGTACGTGCTTGAGCATTGAATAGCCTGTTTCATTCTTGTTATAGCCCGACCCATTGAGTGGTGGTACAACATAACCGCCTTGGTCTGGACGCAGAATCTGACCCGGCATACATACCGTTTGGCACAGACGTGGGTCGCGAACAGTTGGCTTTAGCTCGTCGCCAAAGGTTGCCTTTGCGGTCAACACGGCTGGTCCCACAAATGGTTTACCATCGATGGTGAGGTAGTCGTCGACCAATGATGCCGTAACACCGCTACTACCACCACCCTGATTGAGGTAACGGTCAACGCTGTTACCAACGTTTACGCCGTCATAACGCTTGAACCATAACACCTCAGGGTTAGTGGAAAGGTCCTCTGTCTGGAAGATAATGCGGTAGTCGTTCAATGGATTACCCGTCGTATAGATTCTCCAAACACCTCTGTCTACAACGTCCTTACAAGCCTCAACACACTGATCTAAGTAAGACTTAATCTTCGCATCGGTAACTGTTGGGTCGTAGAAAGCATCGTTCTTTGCCTTATGATACTTCTCCCATGTAGCCTCATAGAGTGCCACCTCGCTCTTGAACGCACGTGCCACATCCTTGTGGATACGCATTGTAGCACTGCTGTTCTGCAAGTTAAGGTTAGCAATAGCCTTATCGAGGTCGGCAAGAATACTATCAGCAATCACGGTTCGTTCCTGTTGTGGCTGCTGCATCTCGCTTTCCTCTGGTTGGAGAGGGCGATTCACCCAAGCAATTTTACCATAGTTCTTGAACAACTGGAAGTAGAACCAGGCACGGAAATAATATGCCTCGCCCACGCATTGCTTGTAGGCAGCGGAGTTCTTATCCTTGAAATTGAGGTTATTCAAGAAGAAGTTGACGTTGCGAATATTATAGTAATGACCGAGTTTGCCCGCATTAGCGAGGGTCAAACCACCATTCAATCGTGTGTTAACAGAGCCACTTGCCATGTTATCGCTGTTCATATCGATACCAGCAATACCACCACTACCCCATGAGTTAAAGTCTTGTCCCTTCACACCTGTCTGATAGAACTGATCGAGATAGCTGTTCATCTCGCCCAAGGAGGTGAAAGGGTTGACCGTTGAAAGCACTCCTTCAGGAGACTTGTCTAAGTCGAAGCAACTTGTAAGCGTTGTTGCACTCAAGAGTGCTAAACATATATATTTAAGTTTCATAGTTATATTCTTTTAAGTGATTAGAGATTAACCATAAGTCCAAACGAGATGACCTTATTCATTGGATAGTTCTTACCGCCTTCGCCTGTGTAGCCATTGGCAGTGAAGATAACCTCTGGATCGAGCATCTTCTTGAGCTTAGTGAAGGTAAGGAGGTTCTCACCAGAGAAGAACACCTTCACCTGCTGGAGCTTCATCTTCTGTGTCCAAGCCTGTGGGAGGACGTAACTCAAGGTCAAGTTCTTCAAACGACAGTAAGCCGCACTCTGCAAGTATTGGTCAGTAGGCTGGCTCTTTGTCTTCGCTGCATATGGACGAACGCCACCTGCTGAATTGATATAAGGCTTGGATAGTAAGCATTAGGATTACTCTCTGACCAGTAGTCAAGATGATCTTTGAAGAGCGTTACCTGTGCGTAAGGACCTGTTCCCCAGAAGTAAACGCTGTTGGTTGGGTCCCAATCACGCTTGCCCACACCTTGGAACATAAAGCTCAAGCTCAGTCCCTTCCAACTAACCATACCATTGATTGTGTATTGATAGCGTGGTGAGGTGTTACCGATAATGGTCATATCGCCCATATCATCGAGTTTATTCTTACCATTGTTCACATATTTGTCGTTGTTAAGATCGCGGAAAGCAACGTCACCCGGTGTCCACTTCAAGGTAGAGAAGAAGGTGTTGTTATGTGTTGCATTGTAGGCATCAGCCTGCTCCTGTGTCTGCAACAAGCCGTCTGTACGATAGCCCCATATCTCTCCAACGCGTCTGCCCTTATACCAGTTGCTTGCGGGTGCCGTACCCGTTGGGTTTGCATAGTCTGTTACGATAGAGGTATAGTCAGCCAAAGAACCACCAATACTATAGTCGATGTCCTTACCAATCTTACCACGATAATTCAGCGTTAGCTCCCAACCACGGTCGCGCAAAGACGCATTATTGGTTTGTGGGGCATTAGCACCGAAGAAGTCAGGGAAGTCCACACCAGGTCCCAACATGTCCTTTGTCTTACGCTCGTAGACATCAAGACTACCCGTAAGGGCATTGTTCATGAAGCCGAAGTCTAAACCGATATTCTTGCTACTCACCTTCTCCCATGTTGTTGCTGGATTGACAACGCCCGGCGCAAGGAGGTAAGCATGACGACCATCTGCAAAGATATAGTTTCCCAATCCACCACTGAGGTTCATGGTTGATGCGAAGGTGTAGAGAGCTGCACCTGCCTGATTACCGAGCTTACCATATGACATGCGCAACTTCAACTGCGATACTTTCTGGCTGAGCGACTCCATAAACTTCTCACGACTGATGTTCCAACCGAGGGATACAGATGGGAAGAAGCCCCAACGATGGTCGCGTGCAAAGCGTGAAGAACCGTCATAACGGCCGTTTACCTCGAGCAGATAACGACCCTGATAGTCGTAGTTGATACGTCCGAAGAAGCCACGTGTTGCCCATCCGTTGCGGATATCGTCTGGCTGCTTGTCGCCTGTTCCCATTGCTGTATTTGGATTGTGCATTGAGTAAAGACCAGAGATAGCGTTCTTCAGATAGTCTACCTTGTTGTTTTCTTCCTGATAACCAGCCATCAAAACGATGTTATGATCCTCTGCAAGGGTCAATGAGTAGTTACCATAAAGGCTGATATTCTGATAGTGGATGTTATAGTTTGAACGCTGATACTTGCCATCAGGACTTGCATCCAACTCTCCTCGCACTCCCTTTGAAGTCGTTATGCCATCGGCAGCATAGATGTCTGGCGCAACATTCAAAGCCTCGTATGAGGTTGAGATAAACTTATTGGTGTAATCGGCATTGATAATCAATCCCTTTACTGGATTAAGTTCGAAGCCTAATGTGATGTCATAGTGATTGCGCTTTGTACGGGTGAAGGTGCCACTCTGTAGATAAGGTATCATGGATAACTCCGTGAAATGACCATGAGGATCAACCACAGAAATCGTCGGACGGAAACGTGCTAAGGAGTGATAGAAGCCTTCGCTCAGTCCGCCTGCACCAAAAGGAGTGTTGTCGACAGAGTGAACATACTTCAAATTAAGCTTCATCTTCATCCATGAGGTGAGCCGAGAAGTGAGATTGGAAGCGAGGTTCATGCGCTCAAAGTTCATCTTCGCATAACGCAGAATACCGTCTTCCTTGAAGTAACCTCCTGATACATAATACTGTGCCTGCTTACCGCCACCGCTCAAACTTACGTTGTGCTGCTGCTTGAAAGCATAGTCTTTATAATGTAACTTGAAGTAGTCAACGTTTCCAATACCCTTCTCTGTGTTCTCAAAGGCTGGGTTCATCAAGGAGTTGGCAGGGAGTTCTTGCCATGGATTCACACTTGATGGGTCGTTCATATACTGCTCTAATAGCTTAATCTTTTCGTCGCTGTAGAGACGAGAGGAGTTGGCATTCGTAACAGATGCATTCCACATCTTCGCAAACTCTACGGCATTTGCCATCTCTGGTAATACCGTCGGACGGTTCCAACCCATACTTCCTTGATAGTTTACGTGCATCTTGCCTTCCTCTCCTCGCTTGGTCGTAACCAAGATAACACCGTAGGCAGCACGCGCACCATAGATAGAACAAGCGGATGCATCTTTCAATACAGAGATTGACTCGATATCATTTGGATTGACATCGGCAAGACTCATCTCGATTCCATCTACCAAAACATAAGGATGACCAGTACCGGAGAGGTTGCCCTGACCACGCAATGACAAGGCTGCCGTAGCACCCGGACGACCAGAGCTACCATTAGATACCATCAAACCCGGTACCAATCCCTGAAGACTCTGCGACGCATCAGTCACTGGGCGCATCTCGAGTGCATCGCCCTTAACAGATGAAACAGAACCGGTGAGGTTTACCTTCTTTTGTACTCCATAACCTACGACAACCACTTCGTTCAAGGCTTGGTTGTCATCCTGCAGACTAACGGCATAATTGGTCATACCTGCTTTGACGGTTACAGACTGAGGCTTAAAGCCCACATAACTTACTTGTAGCACAGCACCGGGAGCGGCGGCAAGCGAGAAGTTGCCATCAACATCCGTAACAGCCATAGCGACTCCATTAACCATCACAGAGGCACCGATAACGGGTTCACCATGGGTATCCTTCACAACACCCTTGATAGCCTGCTTTTGTTGCTGTGTACTCTCAAATGTTTTTACATTCGCACTCGTAGAACTAAGTGCTGGGGTAGCGACAAATAAACTCAGACACAAAGAGAGTGCCACCCCTCCCATTGCGAATGGGGGATGCTTCCTTATACCCAGGAAGACAGTAGTAGATTTAGACATAATTACATTGATTTAGGTTTACAGGTGCAAATATAACACTTTTTATAAATCCATAATCCTTTATTAATTCACAATTCATAATTATGATTACCGATGTTAACTGTGATTTATCGCTACAATTAACTCGTCAACTCATAAACCTGTCAACTACCACTTATGATTACCGAAGCTGGGAAAATAAAATGAGTAAGACCCTATCAACACTCCTTATTCGAGCATTGATAGGGTCTTACTAAAATAACCGTAATCTATCATAAGTTTAAGATTGATATCTTAACTATATGACAGAACGAAATAATAACTATTCGTCTACAGAAGCCTCAGGCTCTATCACCTTATTCTCCTCAAGCCAACGACGCTGATAACTACGACGAGCAGCCCAAGCTATATCGTTAATAAAAGAAGCATTGAGTGCAGCCCCTACAGCTCCACCAATGAAAGGAATAGACTGAGAAGCCTTACGCTTGGTAAGGTTCACACCGATAAGCTTTGCCGCCTGACGCACGCTCACAATACTCTTAGCCAAAAGGTTGGCAGTTCCCATCTCTGCCAATTTCTTCCACGCATTTCTTTGTATCAACAAAGGAATCTGCTTGAGACCCAAGATAAAACTGGCTTTCTCGCCTAATGTACTCGCATTTGCTGCAGCAAGAACTCCTAAAACAAAAGCCTTTCTTCCTCTGCATTACTCGCATCAGCCACATAACCATAACATACTCCAATCTTATGGATTGTGCGAAGTGCAAGTGTGGTTATGAACGGAATGTCAGCAACAATACCTGGCAAACCAGTAGCACCCACCGCAGCACCTTCTGTCGTAGCTACTCCGATAGCCCAGTTATGCACCGAATCTGCCATCTGGTCACAGAGTTTAAGATTCTTTGTGCGCAGTTCATCGATACTCTCCACTTTACCATCACGCAGTACGTCGTCTGTGTCCGTAAGGTACTGTGCAGCAGCATTAGCAGCGTTTATGGCACTCTCAATGACCTTTTCAGGCACTACTACAGAAATAAGTTTACCAACGGGACTTAAAAGCTTACCAAACGTTTTACTAACAACACCTGGCTCCTCATTCTCCCATGCTTTGATGAGAGCGTACTGTTGCATCAAGTAATCTGACTGTTTCATAATAGATTAAAATGCTCACCTGTTCCCAAAAGTTAAGCGGTTTATAATTTATTAGATAGAAAAAGCGTGGAAACTATTGCTTATTATTCCACTGAGGCTCTGGACTGCCCACCACTGTATAATAAAGCAATAGCCCACGCCTATAGATATATCATGCCCAGAGTATAGGGTATAATAATCCCAGCGTGAGCGTAATTGCTATTATCCACAGTGTATGAAATTGTCCAGATTTCAGATGGAGGATAATGTCAAACGCTCTTTAAATATATAGGACTCGTATAAAATACACCTTTAAAAAGATGTAAAAATCTGGTCCGTTTGCAAACGGTATAGATTTTATATTAATTATAACAATTATTTAATAATAATGTTATATATAGCTCTAAAAAGGTGGAAAAAGAATATATACACATCGTTTATGACTATGTGACACATATTGAAAAACGCACATATAATTAGCAAACAAACGTTTACTCTATTGAAATTGTATTACAAAATACTCGAAGAAAAGGCGGAGAAAAAGGGCTAAAAACGAGCTTTTTTAAGCCTCCTCGTAAGTCTTTTGTTATCAAACAGTTGCAGAAGTAGTTTCCAAAAGGTGCTTAGTAAGGCTTCAAAAGGGCGTTAGTAAGACCTCAAAAGGGCATCTTTTGCAAGCCAAAAGGGCGTTAATTCGAATGGAATTAACGCCCTCTTATTTTTCAAGGTTTGAATTTCCTTTACAATACAGAGGGACAAAAAGAAGACAGAAGAATAAAAAAACAAAGATTATCTGTTTTATTGCCACAAGCAACTTGTTCACTCGTCTACTTGTTAACTCATCCACTCGTTCTTATGTTACTATGTCTTCCTCACAAACAACTTGTTAACTCGTCTACTTGTTAACTCATCCACTCGTTCTCATGTTACTATGTCTTCCTCACAAGCAACTTATTAACTCGTCAACTTGTTCACTCGCCCACTCGTTCTTATGTTACTATGTCTTCCTCACAAGCAACTTGTTAACTTGTCTACTCGTCAACTACCCATATCATAAAGTTCAATGTTCAAAGTTAATAGTTCAAAGGAAAAAAAGCATCCCTCAGCAAACTGTTTCTGCACTCCCCTCTCTGCAGGAGAGGGGGCTGGGGGGTGAGGCACTCTCCCCGATAGGGTATAATCACGTTAAATAAGTCTAACTTTATACCCTTTTAGGGATTATCTGTTTTGTTTTTCATAGATATTTCGTACATTTGTACCCGTAAAGGTATAATCAGCATGGAGAAGAATCAACTATCAATCACATTAAAAGCAACTGCGGAAGGAATATCATCTAACGCAGGAGGATATGGCTTTCAAAGCAGGTGTAGGACTCCGCTTTGTCCGTGAGATGGAACAAGGAAAAAGCTACACTACGCATGGACAAAAGTCAACCAAGTACTCGAGCTGTTCAACCTACAGTTAGGACCAGTACCCATTCCAAAGGACTAAGTAGAAAAAGAATCAACATCATGAGACAAGGAAAAAAATATGTAAAAGATAAGCCGGCAGGCATTATCACAGAAGACGAGAGGGATATAGCTTCGCTTATCTTCCAGAGTATTTGGATAGTAGTAAAGTCAACTCCCGTTAGTCTGACATTGCCATTACGTGCAGAACATTATCATAATAATGTACTTTTTTCTTTCTTCGATGGTCTTATTCCAGAAGGTTGGATGCTGAATATTGCTGAACGAAACTGGAAAATCAACCGTAGAGACCGCATGGGATTACTCCTCTCGTGCTGCCGTGACTGTATAGGAGATATTAGCATCGTACCCATAGAAAAGGAGGAGGAAAGAAGATGAAACGTTGCCTGTGTTGTTATAAGCCGTTAAAGGCTGGGGAAGTTGACTATCACCCACATTGTGCAAAGAAAATGTTTGGAGCCGAAATAGCCCCTATCCTTCCCTACACACGAAAGGATATTAACCGTTTGGCACAGATTGTCGTTGAAAAACGAACGACAGTGACAGGTGTGCAATCAAAACTATCAATTGACCTTGAGCATGACGCAGCAGGAAATCCACAACGTCTAACGATAGTAGGCGTTATGGGACGATATATCCTTAAACCCCAAACAGAGCAGTTTGAATGCCTCCCAGAGATAGAGGATTTATCCATGCATCTGGCTGAGATTGCGAAGATTCCAACAGTTCCGCATTCTCTTATCCGTTTTGCTGATGGTGAACTAAACTATATCACAAAAAGAATTGATAGAACCGACGATGGACGAAAGCTTCCTATGGAGGATATGTGTCAACTAAGTGGTAAACTGACGGAACAGAAATATCAAGGAAGTTATGAAATGATAGCCCGTTTCCTCGACCAATATTCCAGTGTCTCTATGTTAGACAAAGTGAACTATTGGCAGCAAGTTGTTTTCTCGTGGATTATAGGCAATGCGGATATGCACCTTAAAAACTTCTCTTTGTATAGCATACGAGAAGGACACTATGTACTCTGTCCAACCTACGATCAGGTTTCCACAAAGATTGTTATGCCAGAAGACACAGAGGAAGTGGCATTGTCGCTCAATGGATTCAAGAAATCACTTCTCGTCTATGACTTCCGAGAAGCTATGTTTTCGACAGGACTCTCCGAAGTGGTTGCTAACAGAATCATATCTGGTTTTGCTAAGTTTAGGGACAAATGGATGGTGTGTATTGATAACTCTTTTATCTCTGATAATCAGAAAGAACAATACAAGAAACTTATTGACCACAGATTGGAAACCTTAGCAAAAGAATAAGACTGATTTAATTCACAATTCACAATTCATAATTATGATTACATATAATTCATAATTCATAATTCAAAATTATTCGAACGAAGTTCTCATCAGTACGTCATAATTATGATTACAACTTTAACTATGATTTATCGCTACAATTAACTCGTCCACTTGTTCACTCGTCCATTTACTATGTTACTCTGTCTTTTATTTACCCTATCTACAAGCAACTTGTTCACTTGTCTACTCGTTGACTTGTCCACTTACTATGTTACTCTGTCTTTTATTTACCCTGTCTACAAGCAACTTGTTCACTTGTCTACTCGTTCACTTGTCTACTTTTCAACAAAAAAACTACTTTACCTTGCATTTTCAATAATTTTTGCTATATTTGCAAATTGTTTAATACATATGTATCACATGTTTGTTGAGATTATAGATATTTCATACTATGAGGTTAAATTGTAGTCACTGTGTATGGAAGGCTCAAGAAGAGTTTTTGTTTGTCCTTTTTATATGATAGAGAAAGTGTTTCACAATTGGATTTAATAAGATCAGACTAAATATAACAAAGTTTATGAGTAAAAAGTTACTTATGTGTTTTGCCATGCTGTTTATGTACGTAAGCGCAGCATTGGCACAAACTAAAAATTTCGGGTACCGTAGTGGCTGCCGACGATAACGAACCCGTTATCGGTGCTACCATTATGGTCGTGGGCACCAAGTCGGGTGCAGTGACCGATGTTGATGGTAAGTTCTCGCTTACCACTGACGTCGCTAATCCTCAGGTTACTGTGGGCTACATTGGTATGGCGTCGCAGACACTGAAAGGTACAACCGACATGAAGGTGGTGCTCAAGTCAAGCACCCAAACACTAAACGAGGTTGTTGTGACGGGTCTTACCCGCACCGACCGCCGTTTGTTTACGGGTGCTACGGACAAGGTTGATGCTGAGAAGGCGCGCCTGAGTGGTGTGGCAGATATCAGCCGTTCGCTTGAAGGTCAGGCGGCGGGTGTGTCTGTTCAAAATGTCAGCGGAACCTTCGGTACGTCTCCAAAGATTCGTATTCGTGGTGCCACCTCTATCTACGGTAGCAGTAAGCCACTTTGGGTTGTCGATGGTGTCATCATGGAAGATGCAGCCAATGTCGGTGCAGACGACTTAGCATCGGGTAATCCAGAGACCCTTATCTCTTCTGCGATAGCAGGTCTTAATGCCGATGATATTGAGAGTTTCCAGATTTTGAAGGACGGTTCGGCAACTTCTATCTATGGTGCGCGTGCGATGGCAGGTGTGATTGTCGTTACTACGAAGAAAGGTAAGCAAGGACAGGCACACATCAGTTATACCGGTGAGTTCACCTCTCGCCTCGTTCCCTCTTATAGCAACTTTGATATCCTCGACTCAAAGGAGCAGATGGGTATCTACAGAGAGTTGGCAGACAAAGGTTGGTTGAACTTCTCAGAAGTACTCAATGGTAGCGAGTATGGTGTATATGGAAAGATGTACGAGCTGATTAACACGTATAATGCACGTACAGGGCGTTTTGCCTTGGAGAATACCACAGAGGCACGCAACCGCTATCTACAGCGTGCAGAGTTCCGCAACACCAACTGGTTTAAGGAGTTGTTCTCATCAAATATTATGCAAAGCCACTCTATCAGCTTGAGCGGTGGTACACAGAAGTCAAACTACTATGCATCGTTCAGTGCATTGTTAGACCCAGGATGGTATAAGCAGAGTAGCGTAAACCGTTATACCCTCAACGTAAACCTTACACAGCACTTGTCAGACAAGCTGTCGTTGAACCTCATTGGTGGTGCCGCTTATCGTAAGCAGCGTGCGCCAGGAACCTTGGGACAAGACGTTGACGTCGTAGGTGGTGAGGTGAAGCGTGACTTCGATATCAACCCATATTCCTACGCAAGTAACACCTCACGTGTACTTGATCCATCAGCAACTTACGTTGCTAACTATGCTCCATTCAACATCTTCAATGAGTTGAATAACAACTATATCGACCTCAACACCCTCGATGCTCGTTTCCAATTGGAATTGAAGTATAAGCCTGTTAAGGGTTTGGAGCTGTCAGTCTTGGGTGCATTCAAGTATATGGCTTCAACACAGGAGCACTTCGTGAAGGATGAATCCAATCAGGCATTGGCTTATCGTGCGATGTCAAACGGAATTATTCGCGATGCCAACAAGTATCTTTATAAGGACCCTAACAACCCTTATGTATTGCCAATGACCGTATTGCCATATGGTGGTTTGTATCATAAGGGCGACAACCGCATGAGCGATTATGACATTCGTGCAACGGCAAACTATAGTCACACCTTTGCCGATAAGCATATCATGAACCTCTTTGGTGGTATGGAGTTGAAGAGCATCGAACGTCAGCGCAATGCCTTCGAGGGTGCTGGTCTGCGTTATGATGCAGGTATGGTACCGTTCTATATCTATCAGTACTTTAAGCGTGCATTGGAGTCGGGCAATACCTATTATACTATTAACCCAACCAATTCACGCAGTGTAGCCTTCTATGGTAACACTACTTACAGCTATCAGGGCCGTTACGTATTCAATGGTACACTTCGTTATGAGGGATCAAACCAGATGGGTCGTAACTCAAGCGCACGCTGGATGCCAACATGGAATGTGTCTGGTGCATGGAACGTACATGAGGAGAACTGGTTTAATAAGCTCTCTCCATTGAACAAACTTACCCTACGCGCCTCTTACAGTCTTACGGGTACACCTCCAGATGCGTCTTATAGCAACTCAACCGCTATCATCACCGCTTCAACTCCTTTCCGTCTCTTTGCAGAAGATCAGGAACCACAGCTTGAACTGAGCGAGTTGGCAAACTCAACCCTTACCTATGAGAAGAAGAACGAGTTGAACCTTGGCTTCGATGCTTCACTGTGGAACAACCGTTTGGGTATCACCTTCGACTACTATACACGTAGAAACTTCGACGAGATTGGTCCGATGGTAACAGCTGGTTTGGGTGGTGAGATTATCCGTGCTGCCAATGTTGCCGAGATGAATTCTAATGGTCTTGAGTTGAGTATCTCTTCTGTAAATATCAAGAAGAAGAACTTCTCTTGGACAACGAGCTTCATCTACTCTTATGCAACGACCGAGATTACAAAGCTCTTCAACCAAGGAAACGTGATGAGTCTTGTGAGTGGTAACGGTTTTGCGAAGAAGGGTTATCCTGCTCGTGCACTGTTCTCAATCCCATTCATGGGCTTGAACAGCGATGGTATGCCAATGGTACTCAACGAGAAAGGTCAAGTGACAACCGACGACATCAACTTCCAAGAGCGTACAAAGACCGACTTCTTGAAGTATGAAGGTCCCTACCGACCCACCACATACAGGTTCGCTTGGTAATATGTTCACCTACCGTGGTTTCCGTCTGAACGTGTTCTTCACTTATGCCTTCGGTAATGTCGTACGCCTTGATCCTAAGTTCCGTGCACGTTACAACGACCTCGTTTCCATGACCAATGCGTTCAAGAACCGTTGGATGGCAGCAGGTGAGGAGAAAGAAACCGACGTTCCGGGTATCCTTTCAAAGAGTCAGTATATGGCAAACACCAATGTTCGCTTGGGTTACAATGCTTACAACTACAGCGATGCACGCATTGCAAAGGGCGACTTCATCCGCCTCAAAGAGATTTCTTTAGGCTATGACTTCCCTGCACAGATGTTCCAGAGTAGCATGATCAAGAACGTATCGTTGAAGCTTCAAGCTACCAACCTCTTCCTGCTCTATGCTGACAAGCGACTCAATGGTCAGGACCCAGAGTTCTATAATGTGGGTGGTGTAGCATCGCCTATGCCAAAACAATTTACGTTAACAGTGAAACTTGGACTTTAAAACTTTATGAAGATGAAGGTCAAAAAATATATTCTATACTTGCCAGTGGCTGCGTTAGCGTTAGCACTAACGTCGTGTAACGACTTCCTTGACAAGTATCCAGACAGCCGTATGGACCTTAAGAATCCTACGGAAGTGAGCCAGTTGTTGGTGAGTGCTTATCCACAAGCGCACCCAGCTTACCTCACTGAGATGTATTCGGACAATACTGACGAGCAGTTGCATAGTACTTGGAGTGCGTTCGACCGTTTCCAAGAGCAGGCTTATCAGTGGAAAGATATTGACGATGTGAGCAATACGGAGACTCCTTACCAGTTGTGGTCGGCACATTATGCTGCTATCTCTTCTTGTAATGAGGCGATTGCTTACATGAATACTGTTTCTAACCCAGAGGAGTATCAGGAGCAGTTGGGCGAAGCTTTGCTCTGCAGAGCGTTCTCAATGTTCCAGTTGTCAACTGTTTTCTGTCAGGCTTACGACAAGACTACGGCTGCCAAAGAGTTGGGTTTACCTTATCCAACAGAGCCAGAGAAGGTTGTTGGTCGATTGATAGAGCGTGGTACGTTAGCTGAACTCTATCAGAAGATTGAGGCAGATATGCTGAAAGGTATTTCTCTTGTCGGTACAAAGTATGCGAAGCCTAAGTTCCACTTCACCAAGCAGGCGGCTTACGCTTTCGCAACTCGCTTCTATCTCTATGCACAACAGTATGACAAGGCAGTGAAGTATGCTAACATGGTATTGGGCGATCAGCCAGCCGATATCCTCCGCAACTGGGCAGAATGGAACCGATTAGGTCCAAGTGGTAACGTACAACCCAATGCCTTCGTGAATGCAAGCAACAATGCGAACATCATGTTGTTGCCAGTTCCTTCACAGTGGGGAGTTATCAGTATTCCTATTCAGGCTGGTAGCAAGTATGCGCATGGCGAATTGATTAGCAAGAACGAAACCTTGCAGGCTCCGGGTCCATGGGGTGACAGCGGTTCAACGCTTAACTATACCGTTCTATATAATAATGGTGTGTCAAAGTATTGCTTGCGCAAACTTCCATACGTACCAAAGGTGATTGATGCAACAGCAGAGATTGGAGTACCTTACGGAGAGTATGCAGTATTCAGCACAGACATCACCTTGCTTGAGCGTGCTGAGGCTTATGCCCTCTTAGGTCAGTATGACAAGGCGTTGAAGGACATCAACACCGAGTTGACAGTCTTCTCAAAGAATAGAAAGCAACTCACACTTGCAGACATTCAAGACTTCTATGGTTCAATGGCTTATTACACACCAACAAAGCCAACACCAAAGAAGAAACTCAATCCATTGTTCACTGTTGAGGCTACCACACAGGAACCTCTCTTGCAGTGTCTCTTACAGTTGAAGCGATTAGTTACCATCCACGAGGGGTTCCGTCTGCAGGATGTTAAGCGTTATGGTATCACAATGTATCGTAGAAAGGTTGATGTGCAGTCGGCTGTTACTGCTGTAACTGACTCAATGAAGGTTGGCGACCCACGTTTAGCTATTCAGTTGCCACAGGATGTAATCACAGCTGGTGTGACAGCTAATCCACGTAATAATTAAAAACGATAGGTTATGAAAAAGTATTTATATTTGGTTGCAATTGCTATCGTCAGCTGTGGCGCAATCTTGTCTTCATGTAGTGATGATAAGATAAGCGGTGATTCGATCTTCTCAACTGAGGCTGTACATCGCAATGCCTTTGACCAATGGCTGTATAAGAACTACACCATGCCTTATAATATAGACTTCCAATATCGTCTGAAGACAGAGGAGACCGAGCAGGCTTATAACTTCGTTCCTGCCGACTCTGCAAAGACAGTGAAGTTAGCGATCCTCACAAAGTATATGTGGTTTGATGCCTACGCAGAGACCGTTGGACTTGACTTCATCAAGGAGAATGCCCCACGTATCATCTTAGTGACGGGTACACCGGGTTACACACGTTATCGCACAGAGGTGATTGGTAGTGCTGAGGGTGGTTATAAGGTAAGATTAGGTAAGGTAAACGCCCTTACTGATGAGCAGTTGAAGGACTATGGTAGTATGAATAACTACTATTTCCACACGATGCACCATGAGTTCATGCACATTCTTAATCAGAAGAAGCCTTACGATGAGTCGTATGATAATATCTCACGCTCTGACTACGTAAGTGGTAACTGGACTTCTATCCCTGACAAGAAGGCGCAGAGCATGGGATTCGTTTCGGCTTACTCTATGGAGAATCCTGCTGAGGATATTGCCGAACTTTACTCTATCTACGTGACCAGTACGCCAGAGGATTGGGCTACAATCATGAAGAATGCGGGTAACAAGGGCGGTATGATTATCAACAAAAGCTGAAAATCATTCGCGAGTACATGAGCAATTCATGGAATGTTGACATCGAACTGCTGCGCAATGCAATCCTCAGAAGAGGTGGAAAGATTGGTACACTCGACCTGAATACACTGGAATAAGAGAACGGGCTGTGTACATATTATCAATAAATAAATAAACAAGGGCTTCTGACTTAGCCTGAAACTCCCCATGCAAGGGCGTGAGAGAGCATGAAAGACTAAGTTCAGAACCTGATAAGTAAATGAATACGCAAATGAAAAAGGTATATTTACTATTCATGGCTATCGTACTGACACTTTCTTTGCAATCGTGTCTACATGACGATAAGACCACTTTCGACCTCCCTGCGGCTGAACGAATAGAGAAGAAGGTTGCTGATTATAAGGCACTTTTAGAGTCGTCAGAGGATGGTTGGGTAATGCAGTATTATACAGGAAAGAACTATAGCTACGGTGGTTATACGCTGTTGCTGAAGTTCAAGAACGGTCATGTTACCGCTATGGGTGATGTGAAGGACGTTGAGGCACAGGCTACTTCGGGCTATGATGTAGTGAAAGACTTGGGTCCTACCTTGTCGTTCAATGAATATAACGCAGTGATTCACCCATTAGCTGAGACTTGGTTGGGTAGTCCTGATGGTGCGCAGGGCGACTATGAGTTCTCTATCCTCCGTGCAACCAACGATAGTATCTTCTTGAAAGGACGTAAGTGGCACAACGAGATGGTGCTTACTCGTCTGCCAAAGGGTACCAGTTGGGAGGAGTATATGCTCGGTCTTGTTACCGTAATGGAGGGTATGAACGTCGAGACCTACGACTTTGTCTTGGGCAATGACACCTTAGCACAGGGAACACTTACGCAGGAGGTAAGACGTCTTACTGTTACCTTGGGCGATAAGAAGTGGGAGATGCCTTATTGTACTACCAATACGGGTATCACACTCCGTGAGCCTATCGTCATCGGTAACAAGAAGTATCAGCACTTCACATGGAATGATGCCGACCACTCGCTGACACAAGACGACCTTAAGATCATTCAGTTCTTGCCTAAGAGTCATAAGAATATCGACTTCTGGATTGGTGAATGGCAACTCAAGACGAACCTGCGTAAGCGTATCAAGCTTACCTTGGAGATGGGTTCTGTGGCAAACACGCTGAAGGGTAAGTTGAATATTAATAATATCAACTATGAGATTCTCTTGACTTACGACCCTGCTACGGGCCACCTCGAGCTTCCTGGACAGCCAGTGACCGACCCTACTTATAAGTATCCAGCAGGTATCGTAATGATTCCAGCATCGCAGAAGGAGGGTAAACTCTTTGGTGAAGGAAAGGGTAGCTTGTTCCTCACATGGGATGAAGATATGCAGCGTGCAAAGGCTGAAGACAGTGGTCAGATTACAGGACATGCCGTAGACTCCTTCTTCGGTGTGGCTTATGGCGAAGACCTCCAGCCTGTCACCGATGCTCAAGGCAACTACGTATTTGCCTTCACATTGCCAAATATCCAGTACATGACGAAAATTAATTAATTATGAAGAAGTATATTTCTATATTCCTACTCGTTGCAGCTGCCGTTCTTGGGACGGCATGCAGCAACGATAATAACGAACTGCCTGAGTATGCTGCGGGATTGAAGGTCGTAAAGGCGCAGACTGCGTTCAACGTGATTGGTGGTGAGAATGAGGTGAAGATGGCTTCTGAACCTGCTCAAGCTTATGCGCAGGATGCGTGGCTGACGGTTACGAAGAAGGCTGAAACACTCTTGTTGACGGCTACAACCAATACCAGTCCACAGACGCGTAACACGCTCTTGGTTATCAAAGACGCGAAGGGCGACTCTATCACACTGAACGTTCAACAAGAGGGTATCACCTTCGGACTCCCTGCTGGGCAGGATATCTTCACTGACGATAAGGCTGTTCAGAAGACGCTGATTGCTACGGCTAACGTTCCTGTCACCTATACAACGACTGGCGACTGGCTTTCTGTTGCTGAGCAAGGTAGTGAACTGACCGTAAAGGCAACGGAGAATACTACGGGTAAGGCTCGTGTGGGATGGGTTATCGCTAAGGCTGCTGGCTTGGTTGACTCGCTGAAGGTGGTGCAGGCTTCATTGGCTGACTTCGTTGGCGAATACGAGCAGACGGCAAAGATGCGTAATGCTGATCGTACTTTGTCTGAGAGAACCTCTGACGTCCGTATCGAGGCGACGGGTACCAATAAGGCGAACTTCATCGTTGATAACAAATACGCGTGGGCAGTAGACTTCATTCCTGGTAGTGGCTTCAAGATGACCAACGGTAAGGTCGTTGCAAAGAATGAGGTGCAGACAGGTGTTTACGAATACTTTATCTCTGTCATCGTGGCTGACGACTTTAGTAAGGAGCATGAGACGGCTATCAATGGTACGCAGGAAAGCATCCTCCTGTCTATCGACGACGCTGGCAACCTTGTCTTCAAGGAGGCTCAGAAGCTTGCCTCTGAGCAAACCTTCTCCTCTTACGGCTGGAACCGTTTCTCCGATTCTAAACCAGTCATGGGTGCCTACCGTGGTATCGGTGAGGTCTATGTGCAGCCAAAACTTACAAGGAAGAGTTGACAAGTAGACGAGTTGACGAGTTAACAAGTTGCTTGTGAAGAAGACAGAGTAAAAGAACTTCTTTCTATTTTCTCACAATTAACTTGTCTACTCGTCAACTCGTCTCAACTCGTTAACTTTCTACAAAAAGTTAAAAACACGGGTTATTTTTTTGCTTATTATTTGCATATATCCGAATTTTTCTTATATATTTGCATCGTAAATATACACATTTATGAGTTTTTCGTATAGTGGAGATGAAAGACCTTTCTGGAGCTAAGGCGCATATCTATTCTGTAAAATTCGATGGCTATGACGAAACTTTATTAGATTGTTTTTTTAATGAGAATGAAGACAATAAGAATCTACAAGAGATGCTCCATAAAATAATTGTTATGGCAACGAAGACAGGATGCCTTAAACAATTCTTTAAAGAAGGAGAGGGTAGTCTTGCTGATGGTGTTGTGGCACTCTCTGTAGGAAATCTCAGACTATATGGAATATATTTTAATAATACAGTCGTTCTATTAGGTTCAGGAGGTGAAAAGAATGTTAGAGCCTATCAACACGATCCTATTCTTAATGCGAAAGTAGAACAAATAAAATATGTTGCTAAGAAGATAAACAAAGCTATCGTAGAAAGAGATATCATAGTATCAGAAGATGGGGAACTAAATCTCGATAATTTTTGAAGTGTATGAGTAAGATGCAAGTAAAAAGAACGTTTTAAGCCAACTTCTCTCTACTATTGATGAGGTTGCACTTAAAAAGACAAGCAATCGCATGATGATTGCTGCAAAAGATTGGTAATGCACTTAAAGATAAGGGTATATCACAAAAGGTATTTGCCAAGAAATTAAAAAAGTCTGAGTCTGAAGTTTCTTCATGGTTATCAGGCGATAGGAACTTTACAATTGATACGCTTACGAAGATTTCACTGGCACTTGATATATCGCTGTTGGATACTGAAGTACAATCCGTTTACTCATTTCCTACTCGTATTTTTACCCGAGACAGGAAATGTGTCAAATACAAAGATTTCCGTTAGTTCGCAATGGACATGTAGCTTAGGTTATATCGATTGTAGAAATAAAACTCAAAAGGTAGGATAATGAAAAATGGAGATAAAATAGAGTTTGCCATTGTAGGAATGCAAGAAGATTCCTATAAGGTTAATTACGATATTGACTTTTCAAAGATAAACCAAGAAGAGTTAGAGTTTCAGATAGAGCAACGTATCAACGTATCTGCTGAACCTGAAAACATAATCATTTCAATGCGAGTACATTTAATGAATGGTGCTGAAGAAATAGCTATGCAGGCGTTAGAGCTATCTTCAAGGTAAAACCTTTCAATAGCTTTGTAAATGACATGCAGGAAGATGATTTAAAGGTGTCTAATCCCGCACTTATAGATACTTTTATAAGCGTGTGTATTGGTGCTATCCGTGGTATGCTTGTAAAGAATCTGAAAGGAACACCTTTAGATAATGTGGTGCTACCACTGATACCTATGAATGTTATTAGAGCTAATTCTACAAAACGAACGAAATAAATAGTGGTAAATTACTATAAACGTAATGACTTTTAACCGCAGTCCTTACATTTAGATGACGAGTGAATGAGTTCCAAACTTGTTCACTCGTTTTCTTTTTGCTAATCTATTATCCTTTTTCACAAACATCTTGTCCACTCGTTAACTTGTTTAACTCGTCGACTAACACCCTTATAAACCTTCAAATTCTTTTCCAATGTTTGCAGAATTGGAAAGAATTGGAAAAGGTTGATGACTTGAAATATAATTTATAATTATGATTACTATTATAATTCATAATCCATAATTATGATTACCGATGTAGTGACGGTTCAAAGCTCAAGGGTTAAACACAATGGTAGGTATATAAGAAGCAATAGTCAGCGAGACACCCAATTGCCAACAGAGTCTTAGGGCATAATGTGTATGGACTTGCGAATGCTCATCCTCACACACCTACTATTCATATACTACTTATGGGTAAGACTTCAATTACATCAAATACTACAAAGTATAAACTACCAGCTACAATTCCCGCAAAAAGATAGTTTCCGTTGATTCTTGTTACGATCTTCTACAATAAGAATGCCTTTCACATTATAGAATTCACTATCACCTTTGTTTTTGTGTATGGTTGATTGTCACTTTTTAAAGTAAATCTTTTATTCTTGTACCAAAATACGTCTTTCCGATTGGATACAAGAGTAAACTCTTCTAAACGACGATTAATCACCATGTAGGCTGTGGTTGCAAGGTCATTCACCATTATGTAGCTTTTATTTCGCATTTTGTTTGGATACTTATAAAAGACACAACATCCACCATCTATCTCTGATGGTATAGAGTCGAAGCTTCCTATTTCAATGCTGACATTCGATTTTACCTCTGCAAAAGATGTGAGAGAATATAGTATTGAAAAACAAGTAATTATAGATATCTTCAAAGTATTCATTTCTATTTGTTTTATAATTTCACTTAGGCGTAGTTATCTCTTTTTGTTTGCAAATATATAAAAATAGTTACTATATACGGTATTTTAAGCATATAATATTTTACTAACCCAAATTTAACACCCACTTTCGTCTAAATCTAACTATCACCGTACTTTCCTCATTCTTCTTATGGGCTCTGTGTCTTACAAATTTTATTCTTTTTTGAATGGTGAGTGTTTTTAAGTTTAACTTATCGTAAATCTGCTTGGTTTTCTTCTCATTTTTTTATGTAGCTTATCTGGTAGAACTATCCCGAAAATTTATGAAAAAAATAATTTTGCCTGTTAAACTTGGGTTAACTGCGAATTACGCGAATGACACGAATTATTTAGCAATAAGTTTAGCGTAATTAGTGAAATTCGTAGTTCTAATCAAAAAGTTGACTGCGAATTACGCGAATGGCACGAATTATTTAGCAATAAGTTTAGCGTAATTAGTGAAATTCGTAGTTGGTATTACTATGCAATAATGAAAAAAAAAAAAACCGCTATTAGACTCTGAAAAATCATTACATATCCTTGCTCATTCCCCTTTCAAAGTTACGAGAAAAGCCACGAAAAAAGTTACTCTGCAACTGACAGAGAATCAATAGGTTACAAAATCGCAAACTAAAAGGTGCTTAGTTAGATTTCAAAAGGGCGTTAGTAAGGGTCTTAAAGAGCATCTTTTGCAAGCTAAAAGGGCGTTAATTCGAACGCTATTTGTGCCCTCCTGCATGATAGTGAACAAGTGGACAAGTTAGACGAGTAAACAAGTTGCTTGTTAACTCCTCTACTCGTCAACTTACCATGTTACTTTGTCTTTGATACAAGCAACTTGTTCACTTGTCTACTCATTCACTTGTCTACTTACCTTGTTACTCTGTCTTTGAAACAAGCAACTTGTCTACTCGTCTACTCGTTCACTTGTCCACTTACCTTGTTACTCTGTCTTTCTTCACAAGCAACTCGTTTACTTGTCTAACTTGTTCACTCGTCTACTCATCAACTTGCCTCACACGCAGAGAATAGGAAGCATATTCTCCGCAAGTTTGCGGAGAATAATCGTTTTTTTCTCCGCAAAGACTTGGCATTATAGCAAAAAAGTTGTAAGTTTGTTGCATTAAAACAGAGGTCTATGAAGCATCAATATATATGGCAGAATGCTGATTTGCGTAAGATGACATGGCAAGACTACGCCCTTAGTTCACTTATCTCCGATGTTAGTCTTCGGCGTGGAAGCTTACTCGGTAGACTTTCTATGTTTGGATTTAAAGAGCAGGGAGAGTCTATGCTGGACTCGCTAACGGAAGAGATTATTCATTCATCTGAGATAGAAGGAGAAAGGCTTAATAGAGATAGTGTACGTTCGTCTGTCGCTCGGCAGTTAGGACTCGCACATGATGGTTTGCCTAAAACTGACCATTATATCGAGGGTGTTGTACAAGTGATGCTCGATGCTACCCAGCATTTCCAAGAATCACTTACCAAAGAGAGACTCTTTGGCTGGCATTCTGCCCTATTCCCAACAGGATATAGTGGAATATATAAGATTACCGTGGGCGATTGGCGAAAAGGTAAAGAGGCGATGCAGGTAGTGTCGGGAGCTATGGGGCGACAGAAAGTGCATTATGAAGCGCCACCAAGTAGTGATGTGCCACGGCTGATGAAACAGCTATTGGCGTGGATTGACGACGCAACACTTGGCATTGACCCATTAATAAAAGCGGCAGTAGCCCACCTCTGGTTTGTCACGATTCACCCTTTCGATGATGGTAACGGACGACTCTGCCGTACGGTAACTGAGATGTTACTATCAAGGGCTGACAATACCTCACAAAGATATTACAGCCTTTCGTCTGAGATTCTCAATCATCGAAAAGACTACTATACACAATTAGAGAAGGCACAACACGGCGGATTAGACATCACAGAATGGATTGTATGGTTCCTTGAAACACTCCGTAAGGCTTTAGACACTGCACTTGAAAAAGACGGAAGGTATCATCAGAAAGGTGCGCTTTTGGGATGAACATAAGGACCTTCAACTAAACGACCGACAAAGAAAGGTGCTCAACATGCTCCTCGATGGTTTTGAAGGGAAACTGACTTCCTCTAAGTGGTACAAGATAAATCATTGTTCGCAAGATACCGCAACTCGTGACCTCAACGACCTTGTCAAAAAGAATATATTGAAGAAAAGTAGTGAGGAGGACGTAGTACAGCCTATGAAATGCTGATATAAGACAGAAAAAGAAAAAAAGAAGAAGAACAACAACGACAACGACAGCAACAAGCAGCCCCTCCCTTGCCCCTCCCCCAAAGGGAGGGGAGTAGAAACTCGAGATACCCCAATGAATATGAAGTGAATGGGTGGACGGGTAAAATGGAGTTAAAGGACCTTATACTTTGTTCACATGTTACCCTGTCTCTCTTTGCAAGCAACTTGTCTTTTCGTCTAACTTGTTTACCTGTCCACTTACCTTGTTACCCTGTCTTTTTCACAAGCAACTTGTTCACTCGTCTACTCGTTCACTCGTCTACTTACCATGTTACCCTGTCTTTTTCGCAAGCAACTTGTTTACTCGTTCGCTTGTCCACTTGTCCACTTGTCCACTTACTATGTTACCCTGTCTTTGTTACAAGCAACTCGTTCACTTGTCTACTCGTCCACTCGTCCACTAACTGTTTATAAATGTTAAATATTAAAGTTAACATAAGTATTATTAGCATTTGAGTTGTTGGAGTATAGGTGTCATTAGACCAATCTTAAAGAAGGAATACGAAGAAAGGTGTAAATGACTGTTTGTTAATGAGTTGTGGAAAGAGGGATGTAAAGCCTTCAACCACAGCAAGACAGTTATAGCCTAAAAACCTAAGTAAAGTGAACAAGATGTCCCAAATAACCGATGCCTTACTATATAATAAGGTGTAACAAGATGGAATATTGACAATACCTAAAATCAATTGAAACAAAATTAGGAAAATAAATAATAAAAGTTTAAAACCTAAACCTGATGAGAATCTTTAAAGAATCAAAGCAGAAGCATCTGTACTTCTCGGCTGCCTTTGCTCTATCATTAGCATTGGCACCAACAGGTGTCTACGCAGGTACAAACACCAGCACTGCAGTACAGGCAGTACAGCAGAATGGTAATCACAAAGTGACCGGTCGTGTCGTTGACTCAACCGGCGAACCGCTCATTGGTGCTACCGTCCTTGTTGAGGGTACCACTAATGGCACAGTAACGGATATTGATGGTAACTATACCCTCAATACCCCTGCAAACGCGAAGCTCGTCTTCTCTTACATCGGTTATGCTGCACAGACCATCCCTGTTGGTGGTAAGGGTACGATCGACGTAACATTGAAGGAAGAGGCAAACACCATGAACGAGGTAGTTGTTACCGCCATGGGTATTATGCGTAAGGAGAAGTCTCTTACCTATGCAACGCAGCAGGTGAAGGCAGAGGACCTCATGAAGGTGCAGGATCCTAACGCTGCTAACTCACTCGAAGGTAAGGTAGCTGGTATCACTATTACTCCAAGTGCTGGTGGTGCTGGTGGTGCTTCAAAGATCGTTCTTCGTGGTAACCGTTCTATCCTCGGTAACAGTTCTCCACTCATCGTTGTTGACGGTGTACCAATGAGTAATGGTATTCGTGGTCAGCAGGGTATGGGCGCAGAGGGTTTCGGTTCAACAGGAACTTCTGAGGGTTCTGACCCATTGTCATTGATCAACCCAGACGATATCGAGTCAATCAATGTCCTCAAGGGTGCTAATGCTGCTGCGCTTTACGGTTCACGTGCTGCTAATGGTGTTGTGATGATTACCACAAAGCGTGGTCGTGAAGGTAAGGTTGATATCAACGTAACCTCAAACATCACTTTCGATTCTCCATTGTTGACACCAAAGATTCAGAAGACTTATGGTGCAGCTTATGACCAGACAACAGGTGCATTGTCATTGAACAACTGGGGTGGTAAGCTCGCAGACCGTGCAGACAACGACCTCGTAGTACGCACTCCATTGGATGAGCGTTGGGTAGGCTATCCAGAGGAGCAGATTGGTACAGATGCAAGTGGCAATCCAATCATGGCACGTCGTCATAATGTTTATCTCCGCAACCATGCAGGTAACGATGTAGACAACTTCTTCCGTACGGGTGTCACAACAAATAACTCAATCTCACTTTCTGGTGGTACAGAGATAGCACGTACCTACGTGTCAGTGGCAAACAGCCATGCAACAGGTATGATGCGTAACAACTCATACAACCGTAACTCTATCAGCTTCCGTCAGACTTATAACTTCTTCAAGCGTTTGCATATTGATGCATCGATGAACTATACTGAGTCAAAGACAAAGAATCGTCCTGGTGGTGGTACGGTAGGTAACCCTCTCTATCACCTCTATACCGCACCTCAGAACATTGATATGGATTACTATCGTGACCATTACATGAACGCTGAGGGTAAGTGGTTGTCAAATCCAGGTTCATATTACAAGCTCAATGGTTCAAACTTCGCTTGGGCAGCTGGTCAGCGCACAACTCTGACTGGTCCACAGCAGGAGTGGGCATACCTCTCTCATCCTAACAACAACCCATATTGGTTGATCAATTCGGGTAACAGTCAGCAGAAGGAGAGCCGCCTCTTTGGTACCTTGCAAGCAAATGTTGACATCTATGATGGTTTGACATTCCAGGCACGTGTTAACTACAGCCAGATTCGTTTCAAGAATCATGCAACTCGCTTTGCTACCACCTTCCTCCCTGCATCAATGGAAGACTACGGTCGTCTTTGGGATTCAGACGAGAAGACAACAGAGTTCTATACCGACTACCTCTTGTCATATAACAAGACCTTCGGTGACTACTCAGTATCAGCAACAGCTGGTTATGTAGGTCATACAATCAAGGGCGAGACGAAGGGTACAGACGCCGTAGCAACTTACTACGATCGTCTTATGCGTAAGCTCCCAACAATGGTTAACTACTTCGAGACCAGCGCAGGTGGCTATGGCGTAACAAGCACTTCAAAGAGTTCAAACTGGGACCGCTCATACCTCTTCACAGCACAGTTAGGTTGGAAAGAGACCGTTTACTTCGATGCTTCTTATCGTCGCGACTGGTATCGTCCATTCCGTTACTTCAAGCAGTTGGGTAAGATTGATACCGATAACTACGGCTACTTCGGTGTTGGTGCCAACGCTATCGTAAGTCAGTTGGTGAAGTTGCCAGACTGGTTTAACTTCTTGAAATATCGTGTTTCTTACTCTTCAGTAGGTAACTCTATCCCTAATAAGGCATACGGTGCGATGAGCCGTAACCTCCAGACAGGTGCATTGTCAGGTAACAAGTTGCTCGACTTCTCACCAGTACCAGAGGAGACAGGTTCATTCGAGACAGGTATCGAGTCATTGTTCTTGAACAACCGTTTGAGCTTTGACTTCACCTTCTATAACACCATCGTTCGTCACCTCTACATGGAGCTTGGCTCATTGGGTGGTAACACCGAGTTGCTGAACTCTGCAAAGGTGCGTAACACAGGTTTCGAGACAACCGTTGGTTACGACTTTAAGTTCGGTAAGGACCTCCGTTGGCGTACATCTTATAACCTCTCATACAACGACAATGAGATTCTTGAGACTGGTTATGATAAGGATGGAACATCACGTAAGTATCAGCAGACTGTAGGTGAGGCAAAGGTAATCTACCAGAAGGGTGGTGCTATTGGTGACATCTATGCAGGCGACTTCATGCGCGATGCAAATGGTCATATCGTATTGACAGCTAAGGGTGAGCCAACATTCGACAAGACAGGTTCAAACGACCGCTTCCTCGGTAACATGAACTCTAAGTGGCAGATGGGTTGGACCAATACCTTTAACTATAAGGAGTTCCAGCTTTCATTCCTCATCAACGGTCGTATCGGTGGTAAGGTACTCTCATTGACAGAGTCTTATCTCGACTATATCGGTGCTTCAGAGCGTACAGAGGCAGCTCGTCTCAGCGCAGAGCGTAACAACATCGTTGCAACCAACTATGGTAACGTACCAGGTATGGAACTCAATGATGGTAGCGGTCGCATCGTTCCTATCCAGTCATATTATCAGGCATTGGGCGCATCAAGCAACCCATCAACCTATCTCTACAACGGAACAAACTTCCGTCTTCGTGAGCTTTCATTGGGTTACACCTTCCGTGACCTCTTCGGTCAGAACCGTAACTTGACCCTCTCATTCATCGCTCGTAACCTGTTCTTCATCTATAAGGATGCACCAACAGACCCAGACGTATCTCTGTCTACACAGAATGGTCTCGGCGCATTTGAGAGCTTCAATATGCCATCTTCACGTTCATTCGGTTTCTCATTGAAGGCTAACTTCTAAGAGAAAAGGAGTGAGAAAGGAGTGAAGAGAGTGAAAGGGAGTGAGAAACAAATGTAATGTTTGACGTCTTGCTCCCCACGTAACACAACCGTTACAACACATCTTTAGCTCCGAATAAGCTTAAACAATACAATAATATTCAAAAGATAAACAACAATGAAAAGTAAACATATAATCGTACTCATGGCGATGGCATTGCCAACACTGGGTCTACAGTCATGTCTTGACTATGACAACCCTGGTGATGAGTTCAACTCAACAACCAAGAATGTTGAGAAGGTGACAAGCCGTGGTGACGTGGATAAGATTCCTTTCCGTCAGGCTACAGACGCTGCAGCAGCAGATGAGGCACTCAATGCAATGCAAGACTTGCTCGATGCTGGTGTTGGTGGACAGTTCTCTATGCGTGGTGGTAAGAATGGTGAGAACCCTGGTCCACACGCTTATCAGTATCAGTATTCTCTCGGTGTTGACAACTATGCTGAGTACACGGTTGTTCCTCACACTTTCTTCCAGTATTCAAAGATTCGTTTGGCATCGTCTTATGCTATCGACCAGAAGTGCTATGGTGGTGCATGGGGTTCATTCACAGAGATGAAGACCTCACTTGTACCTATCTTGAATAATGAGAAGGTAAATGCTGTTCCAGAGTTGAAGGCAGCTTATTTGACTCTCTTCAACCAGCAGGCTGTTGAGGTAGCTGACGTTTATGGTCCAATGCCTTATCGTGAGTTGAAGACTAACTTGCAGGTAGGTCCTTATACCTATAACAAGGTTGAGGATGTCTACAACGATGCTGTTGCCAACCTCGACACAGCCATTGCTTGTTTCCACTACTCGATCAGAAGCCAGCTGCCTACAAGCAGAAGATTAAGAGTGCGTTTGTTGATCGTTTCGTTGTCATGACCGATGGTGGTGCTGCTGACGGAACGTTGAAGGCATGGGCACGTTATGCCAACTCATTGAAGTTGCGTATCGCTATGCACATGGTAAAGAGCGATCCTGTTCGTGCACAGAAATTGGCTGAAGAGGCTGTTGCTGATGGCGTTATTGAGAACGAGGCACAGAGCGTTTCAATCCGTCCAGGTGTGATGGGCTTTAGTCATCCATTGCCTGGCGTTGAGAACTGGGGCGATGCTCGTATGAGTGCAACAATGGAAATCACATTGAAGACCTTCAATCACCCTTGGTTGAAATATCTCTTCAAGAAGAACGAGAACGCAATCAAGAACAATAAGACAGGCGAGACAACACCTGCTGACAGCCGTATCTGTGGTATCCGTACCGGTACACATCCAGGTGAAGGTCAGGGATATGATGAGAACCAGTACATCGCATTCAGTAAGCTGAACGAGCAGTACTTCAACTCTGCACCACTTTATTTGATGAAGTATGCTGAGGGTTTGCTTCCTCCGTGCAGAGGGTGCACTCCGTGGCTGGAACATGGGCGGTTCGGCTCAGCACTTCTATGAGGAGGGTATTCGTCATGGTAACTGTGAGGATCCTGAGATGAAGTCTATGGACGGTGAGGGTCCCTAACAATGAGGAGCATGTCAACTGGTATGACGCTTGGATTGACACCTATATGGCACAGGAGAACCCAGTAGCTTATGTTTATAAGGATCCAACAGGTGATACACCTGACGCTGCTTCACCAATCCATGTTGGTGTAAAGTGGAACGACAGTGACTCACAAGAGACAAAAGCTCGAGAAGATTATCACTCAGAAGTACCTCGCTACTTATCCTAATGGCTTCGAGGCATGGGTTGACCTCCGTCGTACAGGCTTCCCACGTATGTTGCCAGTATTGAACATCGATGAGGCTGATGGTAGTTTAGTTCCTGGTGATATCATGCGTCGTCTGCCATTCCCTGGCACAAGCGACATCGCAACAAAGCAGGATGTTGACAACACTGGTATCCCAGCATTGGGTGGTCCAGACAAGATGGCAACTCGTCTCTTCTGGGACAAGACCACTTCAAACTTCTAAATGAAACTCTGAATTGAAACAATAGCCCAGTAGGGTGGCATAAAACGTCACTCTACTGGGATTTAAAACCCAATTCGGACATAAGTAAATCTATCAAGTACTAATTACAAAACCTAAAATCATATGAATAAAAATCTACTCTTAGTGCATGGATCATCGCAGCTATGATGGCTATGGCTCCTGCTGGCGTGACTGCACAAACATATTCTTCAACAGCTTCAACACAGGTGTTCGACCTGTCAAAGTTGGGCGATCAGACCCTTCTTGAACATTTTGCAGAACTCCTTGATAACGGCAAGAAATATCCTACTGATGCCGACCTTACTGCATGGGGCATCAAAGACGAGGTAGAGTTTATCCGCTCACACGTCAGAAAGCGTGCTATTGAGTCACGTGCTGACCGTCTTCTCCAAGACACTTACGAGAATCGTAACCTCTTTATGAATATCCCTGGTGGTGCTGGAAAGAACCTCGGTGGCTATCCTTCAAAGACATTCGCTAACGATAACTTCTCAATGTGGAACTATACCAACCTGTTTGGTGCCTGGAACTACGGACTTTTCCAAGCACCAGGTTCATGGGCTGATGCTGCTCACCGCAATGGTACAAGCATCTTCGCTGGTATTAAGTTCTTCGATCATACAACGGGTGGAGCTGCTAATAGTTGGGCAAGCTTTATCATGAGACGCAATACAGATGGTAGTTTCCGTTATACGCATCCTATCATTAACTGTATGCGATTCCTTGGTTTCGATGGTATCAACTATAACTGGGAGAATACAACAAAATACCAAGATGATGATAATGTAGCCTTCCATAAGGAACTCTATAAGATTGCGAAGGAAGAAGGATTCAACGACTTCAAGATTATGTATTATACGACGAGTTCAAGTCTGACTTCATATAACTCAAGATATATGTGGGGTCAAGATAAGGACAATCGTATCTGTGAGGTGATGTTGAACTATGCTAATAGCGACTTCAGTTGGTATATGGATAGTTCTGTAAAAGAGGCAGAACGCACTATGGGCTCAGCCGATGGTTTATACGCTGGTGTATGGATTGTAAGCATGGACAGACGATGGAATAGTCTTAACAATCAAGATGCTAAGCGTTGTGGTATTTGTCTGTGGGGTGAGCATGCAGAGAGTCGTTTCTGGAGTTATAACACTGGTGGCGACGCTATGTCTCGTATGTCTAACTATCAGGAGTATCTTGAACGTGCTTTCTCTGGTGGTAATCGTAATCCTTTGTATCGTCCAGAGATTAGCAATAGGGGTAATAATGTTGAGGCACAGGGTACCACACCTCCTTTGGCACGTTTCGCTGGTCTTGCTTCATGGATTCCAGAGCGCACTGCTATCTCAGGCAACCTTCCTTTCGCTACCCACTTCAACACAGGTAATGGCGAACGCTATAACTATAAGGGTAAGAAGACTGCAGGCTCATGGTATAACATGAGTAGCCAAGATGTCGTTCCTACTTATCGTTGGATGGTTGTTAAGCCAGAGACTGAAGTAGCCAGCACAGACGTACAGCCTTCATTCACCAATGAGGACGCTTACACAGGTGGTGCAGCACTTCGCTTGAAGGGTGTAAACAATGCGACTGCTACAGACGTTGTTCTCTTCAAGACTAACCTCACTCCTTCTAAGGGTAAGGTAGTTGCTAAGGTAGCCATCAAGACTGGCAAAGAAGGCAATAACGACTCAAAACTTTCTCTCATCGTACGTGTGAATGGTGCTTGGAAGGCTTATGCCTTGGGTAACACCGAGAACGCAAACTGGACAGAGAAGAAGGTTGAGTTGAATGATATTACTGCTGGTCAGAAGATTGAGCGTATCGGTCTGCGTGTGAAGGATTCAGATGCTGACTATAATGTACTTGTTGGTAAACTCGAACTCAACGACGACGTGACAGCAACACCAGCTAACGTGAAGGATTTGACCGTTCAGGTGAAGGAGGAAACAAAGAATTCTCTTTCTGTTAAGGCGGTGTGGGGAATTGATAAGGACCCAGGACAGAATCCAACCGTTTATAACGATGAGGCAAATATCGACCACTTCGAGATTTTCTATAAGAACGGTGAGAATGGTAAGGTGTCTGAGGTAGGACGTACATCACAGTGGGCTACACTCGTTCCTAACATCCAGTTCACAAGTGTTGACGACAAACCTTTCATCGGTGTTCGCTCAGTAAGTACTGACCTTAAGACCTACTCAAAGACACTGTGGATTGCTGTGCCACGTGCTCAGCAGTCTGAACTCCCAGAGGCACAAGAAGAGGGCTACGGAACAGTTGAACTCGACAATGCTGCTGCTGGTGCAGAAACAGCTCGTAAGATTCGTTATGTTCAGAAGTTCCAGACAGAGGGTGGTACAAAGAATATCGACTATACTGCTAACGGTCCTGCAGGAAACGAGACGAACTATGTGGATGCTACGAGTCAAGAGCTCGAAGTAGCACAGGGTGCGACAGTGAAAGTGAAGATTAAGGGCTATGAGGCAACTCAGATCAAGGACCAGAGCAATGACGACCTCCGCTATTGTATGGGTAAGGCTTGGATGGACTTCAATGGCGACAAGCAGTTCAACCCAGAGAATCTCTCTGAGAATCCTAACGAGGGTGAGTGTGTTGTATTCTTTGGTCAGGTGCGCAAGGGCGTTCCTGCACAGGTACAACAGTTGAATGAGTACACCTTCAAGGTTCCTGAAGATGCTAAGCCAGGTCAGAGCCGTCTCCGCCTTGTCTTCTGTGACGCATGGTTCCAGGGCGGTTTGACACCAACTGGTAAGTTCAATAAGGGCTTCGCTATCGACTTCAAGGTGACTATCACTGGTTCTAATGCTGCTCGTGGTGCTAAGGCTGACACCCATGATAAGGGTGTTGCTGACGAGCCAGAGTTGCTCGAGGGTGGTTCTACTAATATCATATCTGCTAACGTAGGTGGTGCTTCACAGCTTACTGTTGTTAGTGGTAAGGTAGTATTCGAGAATGTTGAACGTGCATGGGTATTCTCTACTGACGGTCAGACTGTAAAGAGTTTGGTTAATCCAAAGTCTTTCAATACAAATGAGTTGCCAGCAGGTGTTTACCTCGTTAAGATGCAGAACAACAATGTTATCCGTACACAAAAGATTACGATTAAGTAATAGGTGATATAAAAATGAGGTTATCTGACTTGATTCTATCGAGTCGGGTAGCCTTGTTTTGTTTGGTAGGTAAGCTTTCTGATAATAAAAATGTCCGACAAAACGTGGCTTTTGTTAGGGTAGTGCAACCCTCGTCTTATGAACAGCGGAATGTTCCTTCAGCATCTTTTTTAATGGTGCGGAGCATCCGCACAAGTGGTGTTAAGCCTTCGCACACGATGTGCTAAGCATGAATACGACGATTGGAAATGAGAGACGTGAGGCACAGTTGACACCTATAAAGCTATCGAATGACAGGTAAAGTCTACTAAGCGGTACCAACGAAGGATACAGTTCTCGGGCAACGTCTGTTCTCCTAACGAGTGGAAGCAGATCTAAACGGTAATAAGATTTATAATTATTCAATAACATTAAAACCCAAATCAATTATGAGAAGAATTAATTTACTTCTTTTTGGTTGCTGCCTAATTCCATCAACCTTGATGGCACAGGAACTTAAGAGCAACTACATTCAGTGGGGCTTTGAGTCTCAGCAGTTCCCAGGCAAACTGCAGAGCTGGTCAAAGTCGAACCCTAAAATCAATGACGATGATAACTTCTTCATCTCTCGTGTAAAACCAAAGCAGCGTTTCCGTTACGAAGGAACACAGGTTCGTACGGACCTTACAGAGACAAACGACAAGAAGCTCCTTGCTTGGCTGCCATGGAACGTGCCAAGTAAGAACGCTCTTCCTGATGGTGTCTTCGACTCTGAGGTGTTCTCAATGTGGCCTTACGTTACACACTGGGGCGACTGGAACTGTGGTTTAGGTCGTATTCCTGCAGCTTTGTTGGACGCAGCACATAAGAATGGTGTGCCTGTATCTTCTGTTGCTGGTATTCCATATGGTAGTTTGTCTGGTGAGTGGAGCAGTGCTTTGAGATCAACTTGCTACAACAGACGTGCAGAAGGCAGCTGCTTACATGAATTACTTTGGTTATGATGGTCTTGGCTACAACTCAGAGTATTCAGAGTATTGGGGTGCTGGTCGTGTAACAAGAAAGCTAAGAGATTTCCATGTGAATCTTAACAAAGCAATCAGACCAACCAACCCAATCTATGAGAATATATGGTATGATGGTACCAATGATAAGGGACGTATCTCTTTTGACCATGGTTTGAATGAGACTAACAAGAGCATATTTGGTGCAAAAAGACCAAGAGGCTGCTAACCTCTTCTTCAACTATAACTGGAACTCTTCAACATTGTTGCAGAATACAGTTGAGATGGCTGAAGAGATTGAGCGTAACCCATTAGACATCTATGCTGGTATCAACATGCAGGGTGGTGAGCCACGTACAGGTTCACGTTGGACTTTGTTGAAGAATTATCCAATCTCTATCGGTCTTTGGGGTGCTCACTCACAGAACATGTTCTTTGAGAGTCGTGGTGAGAAGGGTAGTGACCCAGAGACACAGCAGCGCACTTATATGTTGCGTACTGAGCGTTGGTTCTCAAGCGGTTCACGTAATCCGGTTAACTCTCTCCAAATCAATAACAGCTTGAACTACAATGCTGATAACACAGACTTCGCTGGTATGTCAGCGATGATGACCGCACGTAGTTCTATGTCTTGGGACTTGACACAGGAGCCATTGATTACTTACTTCAACCTCGGTAACGGTAAGTTCTTCAACTATGGTGGTGTACGTCAGAACGATCGTCCATGGGCTAACGTAGGTGTACAGGACTACTTGCCAACATGGCGTTGGTGGTTTGCAAGCAAGTTGCTCGGTCGTACCGCAGCTGATGTTCCTGCAACTGGTCTTGATGCAGAGTTTGTATGGGACGATGCTTACATGGGTGGTTCTACTGTTCGTGTACATGGTTCTACTCCTAAGGAGTATCTCCACCTCTTCAAGACAAAGTATGCTTTGAAGACAGGCGACGTTATCACCTTCCGTTATAAGGTTAAGGGTGGTAAGGCTGATGCTTCTTTGGTATTCGCTACAGAAGATAATGTAAACGTAGAGAAGGCTTATCCAGTATTGGCTTCTACTGATGAGGCTGATGAGGATAAGTGGGTTGAGAAGACTATCACTGTTGGTGGCGACTTGAACGGTAAGACACTTGCACTCGTTGCGCTCAAGATGGAGAATGCTGCCGACTTGAATCTCTACCTCGGTGAGTTCTCAATCGTTCGTGGTAGCTTCGATGCTCCAGCACAGCCAATCGATGTAAAGACAACCTTGTTGCACGCTGCAAAGAATGGTGTTGATGCTAAGATTATCTTCAACATGCCTAACACTAAGGGGCAGGGCGAGCCTTGCTACAACACAGACGTGAAGACTTCTCTCTTCAAGCTCTGGGCTAAGCAGGAGGGTAAGGATCCAATCCTCATGGGTGTAACCACTTCATGGGCAGGTATGTTCTATTCTGTTCCTGTAGACCTCAAGGGTCAGGGCAAGGTGAAGTTCGGTGTATCTGCAGTATCTCTCGATATGAAGAAGGAGAGTGCTATCGCTTGGGGCGAGGATCACGAAATCTTCAATAGCTATGAATATAGCGACGAAATCAAGGCAGACAAGTCTGTTATCAAGCCAAACGAGGCTTTCACTATCGCTTATGTTGACCCACGTCACGAGGCAGTAACTGGAAGATTGAGCACAATGGTGCAACTGTAGCAAGCAGCAACAATGCTAATGAAATCAAGGTTGAGAATGGTTTGAGCCAGACAGGCTTCTACGATCTCGTTCTTACAGGTGCAGTTAATGAGAATGGTGCACGCGTTAATAAGGAAGTAAGATACGCAAACTATATTCAGATTACTTCTGATGCAGTAGGTGCTGTTCCTCATATCAACAAGCTCACAGCTAACAACAGCGAGACTTCTATCGAGGTTGTTGCTAACAGCGAAGTAACAATGAAGTATGAGGGTAAGAAGGCTGACGGTTCTGGTTCAAGAGGTATCAAGACTCTCGAGAAGCCAGTAGGCGTTAAGGTTTCTGAACTCGGCTTGACAAGTAACAATCAGGCATGGACACTCGCATTCTGGGTTAAGTTCAATGGCTTTACAGGTAACACTCAGATTATCGACATGCGTGACCCAGGTACAGGATGGCCACAGAACAACTGGGGTACAATGTGGTCTACATACGATCCTAACACTGGTATCTATGAGTTGACACTTCGTGCTAAGAACGGCGGTGGCTCTCCAGAGTACAAGCAGCGTTGGAAGGTTGACTTCATCCCAGGTGCTTGGACACACTTCACTTTGGCTATGGATGGTAATGGTTCTGATACCAAGCCTATGCTCTATATCAATGGTAAGGAAGCTAAGGCATACAACTGGAGCTATGGCACTGATGGTGAAGGTCTGAACTCTCAGAGATTCGCAAACAATGGTTGGTGGGCTGATAATGTTCTCGGTATCAGTCTTGGTCGTCACAGCACAGCAGCGATGAACGCTACTGTTGACGATGTTAAGTTCTTCAACAAGGCACTCACTGCAGCAGAGGCTGCTCACACAATGATGTCTACCGATGCAAATGAGGCTGGTTTGAAGGCTTATTGGGACTTCGAGTCTGACGCTGCTTCTGACAACTACTTCGCAAGCAAGGTGGGTACTGCTAAGTTGGCTCACGGTGAGTTGAAGGTAGGTACTGGTGAGGGTGTAGCAAGTCTCGTACCAGACGTTCCAACTTACGATGCTGGTAGCCCATTCGTATCTGGTAACTATCAGGTGAAGACTACAGCAGAGTGGACAGCTAAGAAGGCTACTATCGTTTCACAGAATGGTACTGATATGGCTGGTACTGCTAAGTTGAAGTATGCTAAGGCAGGTGACTATGAAGTTACATTGACATTGAAGAACGCACATGGTTCTGACACTCGTACCTTCCAGGTAATCAAGGTGAAGGCTGATCCAACAGGTATCAACGGCACTGAGACTGCTGACATGAAGGTTTACGCTATCGATCGTGACGTATTGTTCGACGTTGAGACACCGGGTAACTACCTCGTTCAGGTATTCTCTACCAATGGTCAGATGGTAGCAAGTAAGGCTGTTTCTGTCAATGGTGCAGAGTCTGTACGTCTCCATCTTGGTGCTCAGGGCGTTTACGTTGTGAATGTTAAGAAGGACGGTAAGACCCTCCGTACAGTTAAGTTTATCTGTAAGTAAATAATTCTTTAAGTGCTGGAAGGAGCTAATCTCCTTCTGGCACTTTTTGTTTTATCCTTTTATCTATTAAGAACATTTAATCTTTAAACCCGAAAGCATAGCTAAATAGCATAATTGCTAAACAGAGACAAACCTTATATAGTTATATGCTTATAGCTGTATAAACCTAAAAATTATTTATAAACTAAACATTTATTATTCATGAAAAGGATTACTTTATTTGCATCCTTGGCATTGGCAAGCTGCCTCACTGTGAGTGCACAGCGTACGCCGACACACCCATTGGACATCCAGGATGCTAAGTTTGAGAACCTGCCTAACTACCTTGAAGCGTGGTTGAAAGGCGAGATGAAGCAGCCACAGGGCGTCAGCGAGATTGACGACCAGTTCTTTATCTCTCGTGTTCGTCCGCTCGAGCGTATTAAGGACGGTGACTATCAGGTGCGCCAAGGCGTGAAGCGCGATCGTAAGATGTGTCTGTGGACACCGCTTGACGACCCTACCGCTCAGTGGAAGGCGCTCCCTCGTTATTGCTTTGAGGGCGATAACTTTAGTTTGTGGTCATACATTGATATCCACGGAAACTGGACTTCACCTTGGATTCGTTCTACCGCAGGTCTGACTGACGTTGCTCATAAGAACGGTGTTAGTGTGGGTTGTTTGATGTCTGTTCCTGATGGAAGAACTATTTATCTAAGCCCTTGGAGATCTGATAGCTATAGTAAGACCCTTTATAAACTAACAAAGAAGGAGGGTGGAAAGTTCGTTTATGCTGCTCCATTGGTTCGCATGATGAAGTATTATGGTGTGAATGGTATCGGCTTTAACTCTGAGTTCCGTACTTCTTCTGATGTAATGGCAACGCTGACAGACTTCTTCGTAGCTTGCCATAAGGAAGCAGAGAAAATCAACTGGAAGTTTGAAGTACATTGGTATGATGGTACTGGTGATGACGGTAGTATTCATTTTGATGGTGGTTTGGGTAGTCATAACCAAAATATCTTTGGTGATAAGGATAATATTGCTACCGATATGCTCTTTGCTAACTACAACTGGGGTCCAAGTCATTTGAGTGGCTCAGTGAGTACAGCTAAGCGTTTGGGTCGTAGTAGCTTCGATTATTATGCAGGCTTTGACATTCAAGGTCGTGGTTTGCGTCAGGCAAGTTGGAGTGCATTGTTAGACAATGATATCTCTATTGGTTTCTGGGGCGCTCACAAGCAGAGCCTTATCCACCAGAGTGCTACCGACAATGGTACATCTGATATTGCTATTCAGAAGACTTATCTGAAGAAGCAGGAGCTTATGTTTAGTGGTGGATATAACAATCCAGGACTGTTACCAGCCATCAATACAGATTGTAATTTGGCAAATGCAAGCTTAAAGAGCTTCCACGGACTTGCAACCTTCCTCACAGCGAAGTCTACTATCCAGCAGGTTCCATTCGTTTCACGCTTTAACCTTGGTAATGGTTTGAGCTTCCGCAAGGATGGTAAGGTTACCTTCAATCACAAGTGGTACAACCTCAATACGCAGGATTACATGCCAACATGGCGTTGGTGGATTACTGACGGTGCTGATCAGGTAAACACAGGTAATATCAATAGTCTTGCAAAAGCAGAACTTACCTTCGATGATGCTTACTGGGGTGGCTCATGTTTGGCTATCTCTGGACAGACAGCATTCTCACGTGTGAAACTCTTTAAGACAATGCTTGAGGTAAAGCCAGACTATGAGTTCTCTGTTACCTATAAGACTATCGCAGGCAAGGACACACATGCTAAGTTCTTTGTAGCCCTGAAGGACCACGTCACCGAGTATAAGGAGGTGGCATTGCCAGCTGTTGAGGCAGTAGGCGAGTGGAAGACTTTCAGCGTAAAGGCTTCAGACTTAGGTTTGGCTGCTGGTGATAAGGTAGCGATGATGGGACTTGTTGTTGAGAATACTCCTGCCAACTATGAGTTGCGTGTTGGTGAGATGGCACTCCGCGACAATGCAAAAGACTTCGCTACAGTGGCTCCAACAATCAAGAAGGTTGAGATTCTCCGTGGTCGTTACAACGCTTGTGACTTCAAGATGCAGTATGCTTCTAAGGAAGAATCAGGATGGGATAAGACTTATAACGATGAGGTTGGTACATGGTATTATGAAATCTACTTCCAGCAGAAAGACCAGCCAGTGCAGTTGCTTACCGCTACTACCTCTTGGGCTGCCTATGTTGTTGATGCTCCAATGGTGTCAGGTGCCGACAAGCGCGACTGCCGTTTCGGTGTACGTGCCGTATCTCCCTGATGGTAAGAAGGGTTCTGACATTGTTTGGTCAGAGTATAAGACTGTTGCTTACGACCAGCCATTGAGCGATGTTGTTGCTGACCGTCCTGTTATCAAGCCAAACGAGGAGTTCACACTCAAGTATCTTGATGACATGGTTCCTGCCGCTCAGTCATGGAAGTTGAAGAATTCTGTTACTGGTGCTGTTGTTGCTCAGAGCGAAAGCGGTACAAGTGCTAAGTTTACTGTTCCAACAGAGGGTACATACGACCTCGTTGTTGTCGATAATAACGGCAAGGAAAGTGTCGTACGTGGTAAGGTGAAGATTACTCCAGAAGCAACGGGTGCTGTTCCACAGATTAACAGCATCACCTCTGACAAGACTACCGAAGTAACAGGCAAGAACGTAACCTATACTTACGATGCTCGTCTCGGAGAGGGTAAGGCGTCACGTGGTCTTGAGATTACCGACCCTAAGATGTTCCGCATCCCTGGTGATGTTCAGCAGGGTAAGTCTTATTCATACGCTCTCTGGTTCAAGGCAGACAAGTTCAGCCACGATAGTCAGGGTACAAACCTTATCAATAAGAACTCTATCCATGACAAGTGGCCACATAACAACTGGGGTGACCTTTGGGTGACTATCCGTCCAGAGTGGCAGGGTCATAGAACGAAGCATGAAGCGAATGAGATTTCGTTCAACACTATGGGTTGGACAGCTCACGACAATCCTTACGAGGATGTGATGTCTACTGGTTACAATGTTACTCCTGGTGTATGGAACCACATCGTAGTAACTCATGATGAGGGTAATATCCAGAAGATTTACTTCAATGGTCGTATGGTAGCAAGCCACAGCTTCGCAAACTCTAAGCGTCGTGAGGATGTTGCACAGAGCGATCCACGTATTGATGCTAACAAGGTAGCCGACATCTTCATCGGTGGTGGTGGTGTTTACAAGAGCGGCTTCAATGGTATCATTGATGAGGTTCAGGTATGGAGTAAGCCACTCTCTGACGATGAGGTGTTGCAGGCTATGAAGGGCTATAAGGAAGGTCAGGTTCCTACTGACTTGAAGGCTTACTTCACATTCGAGGAGGCTAATGGTATGAAGTTTAAGAACCTCGGTAGTGCAGGTAGTGCTTTTGATGGTTCTGTTGTCGTTGTCGCTGGTAGTGGTGGCGAGAATACATCAAGTGCTTCTTACGTTGACCAAAAGCCAAACAACGATGTATTAGGCTTCCCTGGTGTTGTAGGTACATACGAGATTAAGACAGTACCTACTTGGACTTTGGGCGATGGTGTTATCTCTTCATCTACTGATAAGACAGCTGTCGTTACCTACGCTGCTCCTGGTAAGAAGAATGTAACCCTGAAGTTGAAGAACGGTTGGGGCGAGGCTGAGAAGACTGTAGAGGAGATTGTTGAGATTACCTCTGAGGCTAACGCTATCGATGCAGTCGATGCTCAACTTGGCTTCTCTGTTTATCCTAACCCATTCGTTGAGAGCGTAAACATGCGCTTTGCTGAAAATGGTCGCTACACAATCAACGTACTCGGTACTACTGGCGCACTTCTCCAGAGCAATAGCTTTGAGGCTGCACAGGGTCAGGTCGTTAACGTAGCTATCACTGGCGCAAAGGGTATGTACCTCGTTCAGGTGCTTAAGAATGGTAAGGTTTACAAGACCGTGAAGGTTGTGAAGAAGTAGAAAAGCCTCACTCCCGTCCCTCTCCGAAAGGAGAGGGGCGTAATTACCAAGATACCCCTATTGGTTGGGGAAAGTCTTTCCTCACTCCTAAAAAATATAGTAGGGGTAAATTCTTGACATATCCAAGTAAATATAAATAATTTCCTCACTCCTAAATAAATTTGTTGAGGGGCAAGTATTTTTATAATTCCCAAGCAAATTGTATCCAGCACTCCCCTCTCCTTTCGGAGAGGGGTTGGAAAGTGAGGCTTTTTATTATTATCATGCCCACACTCACTCAATCAACCTACAAGACTACCACATGGAAGGGTGGTGTCACACGTCAGATTTTTTTATCTCACCTGCTGATGGCAACTTGTCAGCACGGCAATTCGATGTGCGTATCTCGTCGGCTATTATCGATGATGTACAGAGCGATTTCTCTGATTTTTCGGGCTTCACGCGTTATATCCTGCCCTTGGAAGGAGAGATAACACTGATCAAAGAGGGACGACGTATCGCTTTGTCACACAATGCTTTGTATGAGTTTGAGGGTGACGATAAAGTAAGTTCGGAGAATACGCAGGGGCTGTAGATTTTAATATCATCGTGCGACACGGCATAAGTGTCGAGGTGGGGATAATGGAAGACGCAGCGTTCACGGATAGCCGTCGGACGATTGTCTTCGCCCTCGAAGATTGTTGCATCGAAGGGAAGACAGTTCGCAAACACGATACGGTACTCCTTGATGAGCCTTTCAGCCTAAAAGGGAAAGCCGTCATTGCTCGATTCATGGAATAACGGATGGTCAGAATGCTTGTTTCTGACTATCCGTTTTGTAAATATAAATTCCTACTTCAAAAAATGAAGACGCTTAATAGCGATTGAATTAACGCCCTTTTGGCTTGCAAAAGGTGCCCTTTAAGCCCCTTACTAACGCCCTTTTGGAGTCCAATTAAGCACCTTTTGAAAACCACTTTTGCAACTGACTGATAATAAAAATACTAACAAAAGGTACTGAAACCATGATATTTTAACCCTATTTTCCACGCTTTACTAAACCGAAAAGTAAAAGAAATTCAAACACGGACTACGAATTACGCGAATGACACGAATTGTTTTGCAATAAAAATTCGTACAATTAGAGAAATTCGTAGTTCTTTGTTAGTAGTTTATGAGTTGACAGGTTTACGAGTAAACAAGTTGCTTGCATCAATGAATATAGCAGGCAGTAGTAATCATAATTATGAATTCTGAATTGTGAATTTTTAATTATAGTAGTAATCATAATTATGAATTGTGAATTATGAATTCTGAATTATAGTATTAATTTATATTAAATCTTAATAGACTAATGCAATAAAATAAGTAGATGTATTCCTAAATTTGTTATCTTTGTAGCTAACATAAAAGCATAGTCTATGATAAAAAAATATTTACTCCTTTTCTTTTCACATTACTGCTCTCTGTAGGCTTCGCCGCACCGGTGCAGGCACGTGCAGCGATTGATTTGATTGACTTAGACGTTCAGACTATTTCAATCTCGGTTGTTGGTAACGTGTTGCATGTGGTTGGTGCTGAGAACGAACAGTTGGCAATCTATAATGTGACGGGTGTACGCGTGATGAGCGTGAAGGTTGACGGTGACGATAAGCACTATACGCTCAACCTCCCGAAGGGATGCTACATTGTCAAGGTGGGTAATGTAGTTCGCAAGGTATCAATTCGTTAAGGGGCTGTTAAGCACTTGACAATCAAAACCTTTTCTTGAAGAGTAGTGACTCCCCTTGATGAAGCTGAAGTGATTCGCCTGTTGGCGAGTTCCGAAGGAAGACAGAAGGTTTTCCCCATGATTGTTGACCAGTACAGCCAATCGCTGTATTGGAAGATTCGTAGTATAGTCCTTACACATGAGGATGCTGACGACGTATTGCAAAACACGTTTCTCAAAGCATGGAAGAGTCTTCCGACCTTTCAAGGAAAAGCTAAATTGTCCACTTGGCTCTATCGCATAGCTATTAACGAGTCGCTCGATTTCCTTCGTCATCAAAAGACGGCTACGCTCTCCAGTGCTGATGCCGACCTCTCAGTAGCCAATCGCTTATTAGCAGATGACTACTTCGATGGCGATAAGAGTCAGGCAGTGTTGCAGGAAGCCATTGCAACCTTGCCCGATGTGCAGCGTACGGTGTTCACACTTCGTTATTATGACGAGATGAAATACTCCGAGATAAGTGAGATTTAGGTACAAGCGAGGGTTCGCTGAAAGCCTCTTATCATATTGCTGTACAGAAGATTACTGACTACGTGAAGCGGTATGAATAATATTTTACCTTGATAATTAAACCATTCAGCCTTTCTGCAGTCTAAGTTATATCAAAGAAAAAACTTTATGGAATCAACGAATCACTTACAAAAGGAATACGGCACGCAGCGGCCTTTCACAGTTCCAGAGAATTACTTCTCTGAATTGTCTTCCCGTGTGATGGCTCAGATACCAACTGAAGAGCAGAAAGAGGCGGTTGTGGAAGTAAAACCACGTCGTGCTACTTTGCGTTACCTCCGTCCATTGGCAGCAGCAGCGATGACAATCGGGGTTGTGTTGGTAGGCTTCCTTGCTTATCATGAGTTTGATGGTGGGCAGGGGAAACATGCTTTGGCAGAGGGTCATTTGGCGCAGGGAGCGCATGAGGCGTCGGCTTCATCAGAAGATGATTTCGATCAGGCAGCCGATTACTTCATGATAGACGAGTCGGATATGTATGCTTATTTAGCAAGTGAAGAATAATAGAGGAGAAGGAAGTATGAAATATAAAAGAATAATCCCTATTGCTTTGCGTTTTCTTTAGTGTGTCTTTGCTGCATGCACAGGGGAAGTTTGATTTAAATAGAATCAAGGCAGAGTCGCATAACTTCATTACTAAAGAGGCAGGACTGAGTGCGCAAGAGGCAGCACGACTCTTCCCTGTCTTTGATGAGATGAGGGATAAACAGCGTGGCTATTTCGATAAGTTACGTGCTATTTATAGTGCAAGGCCATCATCAGAACGCGAGGCAATTAAGACGATTGAACAGGCTGACGCCTATGAAATACAATTAAAACAGATAGAACAGCGTTATCATAAGGAAATGCTAAAGGTGCTTCCTGCCACAAAGTTGCTGCGCGTGTTAGAGGCTGAACGCCGCTTCCACCGCCAGACGTTTAGGAAGATGGCAGGGAGGAGGTAAAACCTCACCCCCCAACCCCCTCTCCGAAGGGAGAGGGGGAGTGCTGGAAACAGTTTGCTTGGGAGTGATGAAAGGCCTAATCCTAATTAATTAACTTGGGAAATGATGAAAATCAGATTCTAATTAATTAACTTGGGAAAGCTTAGCAGTTATTTCCAATAACAACAAGGGGTATCATGCATACTACTCCCCTCCCTTTGGGGGAGGGGTAAGGGAGAGCCAGTTAGCTCAGTTGTGCTGTTCTTCTTGTTCCTTTTTCGCATATAACTAAATTATAATAATGAGACAACTTCATTCTCTATTGAGATTATTGATTGCCGCAGTGCTTTTCATTGGGACGGCAAATGCCGTGTATGGACAAGTTCCAGCTAGAAGCGAGAGTTCCGCGGTGCGTGGATTCAGTGTGTGAACGGACAGTTCCAGGGTATTGGTACAGAGGAGATGCAGCGTACGTTGCGTTATCAGTTGGACGAACTGCAGCGAGATGGTGTGAATGCTATCATCTTTCAGGTGCGTGCTGAGTGTGATGCGCTCTATCCAAGTAAGTATGAGCCATGGAGTAAGTTCCTTACAGGGCGTCAGGGTACACCTCCTTCACCTTATTGGGACCCATTGCAATGGATGATTACAGAGTGTCACGACCGTGGTATGGAGCTTCATGCGTGGATTAATCCCTATCGTGCAAAGACAAAAGAATACCACAGAGTTGGCAACGAATCATGTAGCAGTGACCAATCCTAATCGTGTTTTCTCATACGATGGACTTTACATTCTCAACCCTGCACTGCCAGAGAATCGCAATTATATCTGTGCAGTGGTGGATGATATTGTGAGTCGATATGATATTGATGGCTTACATATTGATGACTATTTCTATCCTTATCCTGCTGCAGGACAGACCATTCCTGACCAAGCTTACTTCCAGCGTGACAGACGTGGTTTCACCAATATCAATGATTGGAGACGTAATAATGTAGACCTTTTCATCAAGCAGTTGGGTGAGTCTATCCATCGTCGTAAGCCTTGGGTGAAGTTTGGTGTGTCTCCTTTTGGTATCTATCGAAATCAGAAGAACGACCCAAAGAATGGTAGTCGTACAAATGGTTTGCAGAACTATGACGACCTCTATGCCGACGTTCTTAAGTGGGTGAACAATGGGTGGATAGACTATTGTGTGCCACAGATTTACTGGGAGATAGGCAATCGTGCAGCTGATTATAAGGAACTCATCGGATGGTGGAACCGCTATGCAGGCAATCGTCCGTTGTATATTGGCGAGGATGTACTTCGTACGGTGAAGTATGCTGATCCACAGAACCCTAACTCAAATCAGCTTCCAGCGAAACGTCGTATGCATCAGCAGTGTCAGAACGTTAATGGAACGGTGTTATGGTATGCTAAGTCGGTTGTTGATAACCCTGGCAACTATGGTACACTCCTTCGCACAAACTACTGGCGTTATCCAGCTTTTGCAGCCTTTGATGCCATTCATTGACGATGAGGCTCCATCGAAACCAAAGAAGGTGAAGGCAAGACAGGAGAGTGATGGCTACTATTACCTCACGTGGAAAACTCCAAAGGGTGAGGGCTGGCAGGATGCTCCTTACCGTTATATCGTTTATCGTTTCTATGCCGGTGAGCCCATTAATCTCGATGATCCTTCAAAGATTGTGGGGATGCCTTACGGCAATAAGCTACGTCTTAATTATAAAGACGGCAGTACAAAATACGTCTATGTCGTTACTGCTCTTGACCGAATGAGTAACGAGAGTCATGGAAAAAGAAAAAGTGAAGCTTTAGGCTTCACTTTTTTTATTGAGGTTATTAGGGCTAATTGGGTTTATTAGCCTGATTGTTTTTAGCCTTATTGGGCTAATTAGCCCCAATTGTTATTAGCCCAATAGGGCTTGTTAGCCTAATAATTATTAGCCCAATTAGCCTTATTAGCCCAATAAGGCTAATACTCCTTCTCCCTTAACACCCCCCGATAAAGCTCCTCATACTGGTGGGCGACCTTGACATGGTCATGATGTTTGCGTACATATTCATAGCTATCGCGGCGCAATTGTGGAATGAGAGAGAGGTTTTTGACAAGGTGAGTAAGCTCTCTAACACAACTTTCATAAGTCGGGAGGACGTTGATGATAGGTCGGAGAGTGGGCTCATGGATGATTTCATAGTTCTCTGGTTCACCGCCACCAATACAGATAATACCATGTGCCATCGCTTCAAGGGGATTCATCGAGGGCGTATAGCTGTAGAGTTGGTCCATGATAGCATCCGAACCGAGCATCGTTCGCACGTATTCGTCAAAGGGTAGACCATTAACAACAGTAAGGTTGAGGCGGTCGGGATATTGTTTTTTCACCGTTTCTGCAGCTCTCAGCATGATGTCAGTCCCTTTATATACCGACCGACTCTTACTGATTCCAATAAAAATATTCAACTTCTCGGGTGTTTCATCGGCTATGATAGGCGGCTCACCGACAACGATAGGGAAGGGGATGAAGGTTGTTTTCTTAGGGAAATACGGCTCATAACAGCACCAATACTCGTAGAGTCCTGTCACGATAGCGTCGCATTGTTCAGCCATTAGCTGGTTCAGACGACCTTTTTCCGTATCAATCCAATCCTCTCTCTCGACTATCGCCTCCTTATTTTGGCGCAGTTCCTTACCGATATTGAAGTCGCTGTAGCGCAGTGGCATCGTTGTTGAGCACGTGTTTACCCAATAATAATCCATCCCAAAGCCACAGAGCACAACCTTTTTGTTATGTTTTTTCAGATAATGAAAGAGTGGAAAGAGCCGTTCCGCCTTCAGTTCAAAGAACACAGGATTGATGAACTGCACGATGTCATAGCCTCGCAGACGGGGCAGTAGGGTATAGATTTTAGCCATTAAAAGCATGCCACCCAGCTTACCTGACCGTCTGGAAACATCAATATCACGTGGGTAATTCTTCCAAAAATCCCCATTCGACACCACTGTTACGGTATGTCCAAGTTCACGCAAGCCTCGTGCCAGCGTGTTATGTACGTTGCTATATTCACCTAATAGTAGGACTTTCATAATTCATAATTTATAATTCAGAATTCATAATTATGATTACCGAGTTTGCTATTATTGTATGATAGGCTGGGTAGTCATAAATATGAATTAATCATTTGTCTCTGAAAGTTATTTTTTTAATTCATAATTCACAATTCATAATTATGATTACCGAGTTTGCTACTATTGTTTTGATAGGCTGGGTAATCATAAATATGAATTACTCATTTATCTCTGAAAGTTATCATAATTATCCATTGAGAACTCTGAGTTAGGGGTTACATATCGCCAGCTATTGCGGTAATCATAATTATGAATTTTTGAATTATGAATTCTGAATTAACCCTTTAGCCTTAACAGCATTATCAATGTCTTGCGCCCGAAACTGCTGTTGGTCATTCTTCTAAACCACTTATACTTACTTGTATAGTCCTTGTCAGGCAGCGGGAAAAGCCCATGTCGGGACAGACGTTGTAACACATGGTTGAGATGCGTCTCGTCATGTGTCATCGTTATCACGTTGTAAATATGGTCCATTGTCAGTTGGGCGATGCGTCGTTCCATTGCAATACGCTCTTTGACAGGGAGATAGTCGACCCGCTCTTTCAACCGATAAAGCACCTGCTCAGCGTCAGAAAGGCGGCGGATATGCCAACGCTTGTCACGTTTGTGCATGATAGACCCCTCACGTTTACGATAGTAATACGCCTTGTTATTGGTAAAATAAAGGTTCTCAGCACGTAACATGAGTTGTGGCGTAAACTCTTCATCCTCGTGGAGTATGTCTTTAGGGAAACGAAGATCGTGCAGAATCTCCTTGCGGAAAGAGCTGTACAGACACTGCCACGCAGGTTATTGTGCGTCATATACTCCGTTCCACTTATCGGACCCTCAGCATCAGCAAGCGGTTTTGAGCTTTTCTTATCAGATGACTGGAACAAAACCATATCCGTTTCGCGGTATCTGATGATGTCAAGACACTGCTCGTAGGCACTTGTCAGCAACAAGTCGTCACCATCGACAAACTGAATAAAACTGCCCTCAGCCAACTCAATTCCTGTGTTTCGTGCTTGTCCCAATCCTCGGTTAGGCTGCCTGACATAGACAATGTTCGATGAAAGAGCAAGCAATTCGTTGATAGGTGAATACTCCGCACCGTCATCCACGACGATAATCTGGCGTTCTGTCTCGTTCAGACTCAATGCCAAGATACTGCTGATACACTCCTTTAGCATATCAATAGGCTCGCTATAGTAAGTCACAACGAAGCTTACGAGTGGCTTGTCTTCCTTATTTTGTGAAAAAACTGGTTGAGTTGACATAAGCGTTTTAATCCGATTAAGTGGAGAATAAAGAGTTTCAAGGTTCCTTTATAGGGCAGAACGGGTAGGATAGGAGCAGCATGAGTAGCCTCGTAGACATCCAACTGAATATTAACCAATGCCTGATAGTAAGCAGGTGTCAGTTCTCCCCCACAGCTTGAGGTGCTTAAGATGCGCTTCCAAGAGGTCGGTCAGTTCCTTTCCTCCTGCCTGAGCGGTGATTCCCTTGTCGTTCTGACAATAGTAATACAAGCCTGCGGTGGTTGTTGCCACTACCTTTGTCTGCTGCAATAAGTAAGGATAAGTGTAGACATCTTCAAACACTCTACCCTCTGGAAAGCGCGTCTCAGCAAAGAGTTCACGACGAAAAAGCTTATTACAAGCGTAGGTGTGGAGGTAAGCCCCGCCCAACCAATAGTCACGAATAGAACCGATTGTTGTGTCCGTAAAGGTCAGCAGTCGTTGCCTCGTCGTACTTCCGTAATACAACATAGCAGGATATTCAAGGATATCATAGTCAGGATGTGCCGCCAAGACAGCCAACAACGCATCGTATGTACCCTCAGCAACGAAGTCATCAGAGTCGACAAAGGTGAGATAATCCCCCGTTGCCACTTCTATTCCTGCGTTTCTTGCCGCCGAAAGACCCTTGTTCTTTTGGTGGATAAGCCTACAATTCCCCTTGTTAGCGGTCATGTCTTCCGCTATCTTCCCAGAGGAATCCGTCGACCCATCATCAATGAGAATGACCTCCATCCTCTCATCCATCTGCGTTAACACACTCTCCAAACATCTCTGGAGTGTGTCTTCAACGTTATAGATAGGGATGATGATAGACAGTCTCATGTAATAATTGTTTGATGCAAAAATAATAAAAAACTTTTAAATCCGTTAGTTAATGTGATGAAAAAAGCCTCTAATACTGACAGCTATTTGCATATCTTGAAGTACATCAGCCTCTTTGGTGGTGTACAGGTGCTGAATGTGCTGATTGGTATCGTTCGCAACAAGTTTGTTGCCATGCTGCTCGGACCGCAGGGAGTAGGACTTATCTCGCTTTTTAATTCCACAACCAAGCTCATCAGTGACTCCACAAACTTTGGAATATCTATGAGTGCTGTGCGCAATATATCAGAAGATTACGACAAGAAAGATGAGGAGAAGCTGACGGAAGACATTGCCCTTGTACGTTCATGGAGCCTGCTTGCTGCCTTGTTGGGATTCTTTATCTGCATTTTCCTGAGTCCGTTGCTTAGCCGTTACACCTTTTCGTGGGACGGACATACGCTTCATTTCATCCTTCTTTCTCCTTGTGTGGCATTGACTGCCTTAGCTGGAGGCGAGCTTGCTATCCTCAAGGGCGTTCGTAAGTTGCGTGCCTTAGCCGCTATATCGGTGTATAACGTATTAGGAGCCTTAGTGTTAACCGTTCCACTTTATTATTTCTTTGGTGATGCAGCCATTGTTCCTTCGTTGGTATTGATGGCATTGGTGCAACTCTTATTGACGATAATGGTTTCTCGTCGGCTCTATCCTTTCCGCGTTTCTTTCCAAAAAACGTTCTTAGACAAGGGTTGGGGCATGATTCGTTTGGGTACAGCCTTTGTCTTTGCAGGTATCTTGGGCTCTGGTGCCGACCTGATTATCCGCAGCTATCTCAATAATGTTTCAGATATAGCAACCGTGGGTTTCTATAATTCTGCCTTCATGATGACGATGGTTTATGCTGGTATGATCTTCTCTGCAATGGAAACTGACTACTTTCCACGCCTTTCTGGGGCAAACAACTTGAAGTTTACTTTTTAATCAGATTGTCAACCGACAGATAGAAGTGACACTCCTGCTTATCTCTCCTTTGCTTACTTTCTTCCTCTTATTCCTACCCCAGTTGATTCTTTTCCTTTATTCCGATAAGTTCCTTCCAGCCCTCAGCATGGCGCAAGTGTTGGTGTTGGCGATGTATATCCGTGCTATTCGCCTCCCTGTAGAGTATATTCCTTTGGCAAAAGGCGACTCAAAATCCTATCTACTCTTAGAGGGATTGTATGATATCTTCCTTGTTTCACTCGTACTTCTTGGCTTTTGGAAGTGGGGACTCTTCGGTGCAGGATTAGGCATAGCAGGAGCGGGTCTGCTCAATCTTGTCTGTGTCTATGGCTATGCTTACGCTCGTTATGGTTATCGTCTGTCCTCATCAGTGATGCGCTATGCCGCACTTCATTTCTCAATCGGACTCCTTGTGCTTCTTTGTGTGCGTTCTGATGACGAGTGGATGCGGTGGGGCGTAGCCAGTTTGTTATGCGTTGTCAGTACGATAGTTTCTCTCCGTGTGATGAAAGCGAAGTCGGGACTATGGAATGCTTTAATCTCTAAAGTGAAGAATAAGTTTGTTCGCCATGCCAAAGATTAGTATACTTGTAGCCGTTTATAACACAGCAGCTTACCTACCGCAATGCCTTGACTCGCTGTTGTCGCAGACCTTGAAGGACATTGAGGTTCTTTGTGTCGATGATGCGTCAACGGATAAGTCATTGGAGATTCTCCACCAGTATGCTGAAAAGGACGAGCGTGTGAAGGTTTTTGCGCTGAAAGAGAATCATGGAATAGGCTATGCTCGAAACATGGCACTCATCCAATGCCTCCGGAGATTATATATGTTTTGTGGACAGTGACGATTGGTTGGCTCTAACGGCACTTGAGAAAGTATGTGAAGCCTTCACTGATGAGGTTGATTCCGTACTCTTTCAGGTTGTTCATCATTACGAGAATGGAGAGGAAAAGGTCTTTCCTATGCCTCATTTCGACACGTTGTCAGGCGCAGAGGCTTTTAAGGAGAGCCTCACATGGAAGATACATGGTGTGTATGCAATTAGAGGAGATATCCACCATACCTATCCTTATGACGACACGCTTCTGACCTATAGCGATGAGAATGTAACTCGTATTCATTATCTAAAGTCTCGCAAAAGTAGCCTTTTGTGAGGGTGTTTATTATTATCGACAGCATATTTCTTCCACAACACATAACATCAGTGTTCGCCGTTTCGACTTTCTCTTAGCGAACGAGAGTATGCGTCGTCAGCTCCTTTCTTTGGGTGCATCAGAGGAGACCCTCCGTTGTTTCGAGACGGTGAGATGGCTCAACTTAGTGGGGCTTTACATGTTCTATTTCCTTCATCGCCATGAACTCTCCCTAACCGACCGCCAACATGGTTTGTCTGTCATGCACCATGTTTGGAAAACCATCAATCTTCGGCAAGTAAGCCCTTCAATCAAAAGGAAGTTTGGTTATCTGCCCCTCCGCTGTTCGTGGCATCTTTTCCGTTTGCAGGAGGAGGCTTACTTCTGGCTGAGAGGGGTTGTGGGGAGGAATAAATAGCCTCACCCCCAACCCCTCTCCGAAAGGAGAGGGGCGTAATTACCGAGATAACCCTATAGGTTTAGGAGGGGTAATCCTTAAGCGAACTGTTCCCAGCACTCCCCCTCTCTGTAGGAGAGGGGGGTAATTACCGCGATACCCCTATAGGTTTAGGGGGTAATCCTTAAGCGAACTGTTCCCTGCACTCCCCCTCTCTGTAGGAGAGGGGGTTGGGGGGTGAGGCTTTTGTTAGCATCAAAAACCTTGACATTTCTTTAATAAAATCCCTGAAATAAGGGTGAAAAACACGTATTGTGAGTAGGTTTGCAACTAACAGGAAATCAGAATGTTATAAAATACGAAAGTAAAAGGTGGTTATTAAGGGTTCAAAAGGGGACAGTAGATATTTAGTGGGGATAGGCATATAGTTTGGCAAGCCTAAAAAGAAAGAAACTTTTATCTACAACTCCTCTTAAGTTAGCCCTAAATAGTTTTATTTTTGCATTGAAGGATTCCGCAGCAGCGTTTGTAGATCTGTTAATATAAAAGTTAAGTATGTCTTCGTAATGCTCGTAGAAAGTTGCAGCAATGACATTAAAGGAATGAAAAGCCAGCTTCTGCGACATTATTATACCATTTTGCCAATGATAGTCTGGCTGCATCTTTGATAGTATTCTTAGCAAAAATCATTCTTAGCGAATGTGATAAACCGTAAGCCTTCTTAATGTCAGGATATTCTCTGAACAGTATTTTGGCTCTTAGTTTCTGTTCATCAGTCCATTTTCTCTGATGATTTGAACAACAGGTACCTACTTCTTACCAGCAGTTCACTACGTGTATCTCCATTTTTCAAAAGTCAGTGGTTGATACGCTATCTTTTTCTAACTTTGCATTCTCTTTCTCGTCATTTGCTTGCTGTAAAAGCTGCCCAGCGATACTCTATTCTCATCTGTTGCACGGCATCACTTGCAAGTTTCTGTATATGAAAGCGATCGATCACTCGTTTAGCCTTTTGGAAAACAATGCCTTACAATCTTACGCATACTATCGGACAAGTCCAAGGTGACCTCTTCTACGGCTTCCCGTTTCTTTTCATCTATCTTATCCAATACCTTGCAGACATCCAAGGATTTGGTTCCAGCAACAATGGCTACAAGACATCCTTGCTTGCCGTGTTTGTCCCTATTAGTGATAATCGTATAGAGTTCACCATTGGACAAGGATGTCTCGTCTATTGCTATATTCTTACCAATATTATCCTCAAAGAGAAGCCACTTCTGAGCATGAGACAACTGATTCCAGGACCTGTAACCACTTAATGTTTCCTTGTATTGTTTCTCAAAACTACGTCCATTGATATGATAGAATTCCTCAAGCGTACGGCAGGTCACTGGGGATGTCTCCATACGTTTCTTTTAAAAAAGCTCCGAACTCTTTGGAATAACGAGTGCCGGAGGCTGTAATATCTATCTGCAAGGGAAGAGAGAAACTCTTACCTGTACGAATATCTATCCAGCGACGTCGACGAAGAACCAAAATAACCTTATGATCACGAATCGGAAAGTCCGTCACCTCGACAGCTTCCATAAAGCCTTTTTGATTCAAAAATGAAGATCATCGGAAAGTTCTTTCTCCATCTTCTCATCAAGATAAATACGTAACAATGAAGTATCAGACTCTATCTTAACAATAGAGAAATAATGTAATACATCACTGGGTAAAAACGAATTCGGCTAACTGATATAGATATTTTTTTCTTCCATGATACAAAGGAAAGAAAAAAATATTAATTAAGAAAATTTCCCCACCTTTTTTTCTACTGAGCCTTCAAAAGGGCGTTAGTAAGGGGCTTAAAGGGCACCTTTTGCAAGCCAAAAGGGCGTTAATTCGAATGGAATTAACGCCCTCTTATTTTTCAAGGTTTGAATTTCCTTTACAATACAGAGGGACAAAAGAAGACAGAAGAATAAAAAAACAAAGATTATGTGTTTTATTGCCACAAGCAACTTATTAACTCGCCCACTCGTTCTTATGTTACTATGTCTTCCTCACAAGCAACTTGTTTACTCGTCAACTCGTCAACTCGTCAACTTGTCAACTCGTCAACTTAACCCATCTAATCCTGGAAGTAAACTCTCTTCACGCGATTGCTGATAGTCGTCAGTACCTCGTATGGAATCGTGTCAAGCGTATCGCTAAGAACGGTGACAGGGAGGTGGTCGCCGAAGATTTCAACACTGTCACCTTCCTTACAGTCGATGCCAGTAACGTCAATCATCGCTACGTCCATACAGATGTTGCCGACGTACTCCGCCTTCTGACCATTCACCAAACAGTAGCAGTGGCGGTTGCCCAAATGGCGGTTTAAGCCGTCAGCGTAGCCGATTGGAATTGCTGCAATCACACTGTCATGGTCGATTGTTCCCTTACGAGAATAGCCTACCGTGTCGCCAGCTGGTACGTTACGCAGCTGCAGGATGGTAGTCTTCAACGTCGAGATATTGTTGATTGTCTTGTTTGTTCGTGGGTTGATACCATACAAGCCTAAGCCCAATCGGCACATATCCATCTGACGTTCAGGGAAGTGTTCGATGCCCGAAGAGTTGTCCATGTGGCGGATAATCTTATGGCTGAAAGCAGCTTGAAGCTTCTTACTACCCTCATCGAAGAGCGCAAACTGATGAGCAGAGAACTCGTCGAAGTTGTCAGCATCAGAGCCAACGAAGTGAGAGAAGACCGAACGAGGGATGATAGCGTTCTGTTGTTTCAGTCGCTTAATCAGTTCGTCCATATCCTTCTGTGGGTCAAAACCTAATCGGTGCATACCCGTATCGAGCTTAATATGAACAGGGAAGCCCGTGATACCCTCCTTCTGTGCAGCCTTCACGAGTGCATCCATGAGTCGGAAGCTATACACTTCTGGCTCAAGGTCGTAGTCGAAGAGCGTCTTGAAGGAAGTCATCTCTGGGTTCATAATCATGATATTGCTTGTGATACCGTTTTTACGGAGCGTCACACCCTCATCGGCAACAGCCACAGCGAGGTAGTCAACACGATGATCCTGTAAGGTCTTTGCTATCTCTACGGCACCAGCTCCATAGGCATCAGCCTTAATCATACAAACCAATTTCGTCGTAGGTTTGAGGAAAGAGCGATACCAATTGAGGTTGTCAACAACAGCATTGAGGTTTACCTCCAACACTGTTTCATGCACCTTCTTCACCAAGAGTTCTGTCAGTCGGTCGAAACCAAACTGTCGTGCGCCCTTCAATAAGATTACCTCATCGTGCAAGTTAGCGAAGACATCGCTGTGGATAAAGGAGTTGACGGTAGCAAAGAAATGCTTTTCGCCCAAATGCTTAAAGGCAGAACGCTGTGCCAAGAGTCCTTCACCAATACCGATAAACTTCTCAACACCACGCTTCTCGCAGAGGAAAGCCACCTTATTATATAGGTCTTTATCTGTGTCACCACTCTGCAGGATATCGCTCAGAATCAATGTGCGACGACGTCCCTTATGGTCAGGACGACGATTCATGAAGTCGAGTGCAATATCGAGTGAGTTGAAATCAGAGTTATAAGAATCGTTGATAAGCGTACAGCCATGCTGTCCCTCCTTCACCTCCAAGCGCATAGCGACTGGCTCTAACTGTGCCATTCGCTCGCTGATAGTAGCAGGGGTGAGTCCTAAATGGAGTGAAACGACTGCGCAGGTGATAGAATTCTCAACGCTGGCATCGTCAATGAAAGGTAGTTTATATTGTCCTTCCGTCTGTCCTTTCCATACATATGAAACGGTTGTCTCAATGTCTTTCTTCTCGATAGCTTTGATATAGAAGGCTGCCTCCGTATTCTTTACAGACCAATCGAGCTTCTGACCCTTATAATCATACTGGCCTAAACACTGTGCCATCACCTCATTATCGGCAGAATAGACGATTGCCTCGGTGTCGTGGAAGAGTTTTATCTTCTCGTGGCACTTAGCTTCTAAGGAAGGAAGTTCTCTTGATGGGCAGTACCCTAATGTGGTGAAGACACCGATAGTAGGCTGGATAATGTCGCGCAAAGCCATCATCTCGCCGGGTTGACTGATACCCGCTTCAAACACTCCGACCTGTGTATTCTCGTTTAAGAGCAGTACTGACAGTGGAACACCTATCTGTGAATTATAGCTACGAGGTGAACGTGTGACCACCATCTGCGGAGAAAGCAACTGATAAAGCCACTCCTTGACCATCGTCTTACCATTAGAACCCGTGATGCCGACTATCGGAATCAAGTATTCATCGCGATGACGTTCAGCTAATCGCTGCAAAGCTTCCAGCGAACCAACCACCTTCAAGAAGTTAGAATCAGGATAACGAGTTGCCCAATCCTCAGGCACTACCTCCACGACAAAGTTTCTCACACCCCTTGCATAGAGTTCTGGGATGTAGTTCTGTCCGTCGTTACGCTCAGTTTTGAGCGCAAAAAACAATGTTTCTTCAGGGAAACACAGAGAGCGGCTGTCGGTAAGTACAAAGCTTATATTTGCATCCTTATCACCATAACGGCGTGCGCCAATGAGCGTCGTTACTTTCTCAATAGTATAATTCATTACTATCTAAATTGTTTTATTCTTATGCAAAGATAGTGAAAAGTCTTAATACAGCGTATTATCCTTGCTGTTTTTTCGTCTTATCATTTAATATAATATCGGTGAGCGCACTTAGGACACACTCCTTTTATCATATAATTGATGGATGATTGTTCGTATCCTGCAGGCAACTCGACCTGTGGAACGAGTATGTCATTGAGGCAATAGGTGCGATGGCAACGCTCACAATAGAAGTGTACGTGCATGTCTTCATCTTCTTCATCGTCATCGCTGAGACATAATTCGTAGCGAACTATATCATTTCCGTCTTCCAACTGATGTACTAAATGTTGCTGTTTGAACAATGCCAGTGTACGGAAAATATTTGACTTGTCAATCGTTTGAATCTTTGCTTCCAACTCTTTTATAGAGGCTGGGTTGTCCAATCCTGACAGTGTTCGTGCTATGAGAATGCGATTTGCGGTCAGTCTAATACCATGTGCTTTCAGCAGTGCTTCGATCTGCTTGTCATTCATTTCTTCCATAGTTATAAATTCAATTCTATATTGGGATATTTTAGTTCCAACATCTTGGCTTTTTCCTTCGTTTTCTTTATGAAATCCTGATAAGCCGCTGCCTCTGGATTAAACGGGCGGTGCGCCAATGCCTCTTTGATAGGTCGCCATTCTTCCAGAAACTGTTTGGCTTCTGCAGAGAAACAGGTTGCCACAAGCTGTTCCCATATGTATTCTACAGCCTGCTCGTTGGGGTGCAGCATATCTGCTTTGTAGAAACGATAGTCGCGCAGTTCGTCGTTGACAATCTCATAGGCTGGGAAGTAATAGACCCTCTCACCTTCTTCCTTAATCACCTTGTCGGTAGCCAACAGCAGCACAGCCTTTGACAACTGACTTCCGTGATAGCCATATTTGGCATAACGGATAGGGCTGACCGTGATGATGACATTGACCTTTGGATTCGCTTGGCGTAATAGGGTGATCGCCTCGCGCAGTGCGTCGGCACACTCCTCAACCGTAAGTTCGCGCTCTTCAAACTCTCGTTTTGGACGTTTCTGGCAGTTGTCAACAATCTCGCCTGTAGATCGCTCCACATAGACATGGTTGGTTCCCAATGTGAATACGGCTGTGTCAAACGTATGGTTTGCCACCTTCTTCACCGTATGTAGCACTGAAACAGGGTTATACATCACACCGAAAGGGTTTACCATGGCACGAAACTTCTCTTCTTCGAATCGCTTGCCAATATTGTCGGCAAAGCACGATCCCTACAAAAAGAATCCGCTCACAAGGTTCCAACTCAAATGTTGGACGGGGGATGTTGACAATTGTTCTAAAAATCCATTGAGCGCAAAGGTAAGAAAAAAATGGATAGAATACTCAAACGGAAAGAATATTTTTTTCATACTTTTTATTGCTTAAATATTCATATCAGAGAATTATTCTGTAAGATAATGTTCAATCTCATATATTATTTGTATATTTGCCCTACTTATAAGCTTATTGTTTTTTTAAGTTGAGTAATGATATGGATCAAAAGACATTAGAGTTTGTTACTTATTGCATCGGCAAGTTGTCAGTAATGCTGAAACTACCACAACAAGAAGTGTATCGTAGGTTGAAAACCTCTGGTATACTGGATGAATATATTGTGCCTTCTTATGATGTCTTGCATACATTCGGCTCTCGTTATCTGATGGAAGATTTAACGGAATACATGAAAGAGAAAGGAGTTTTATAAGATATGAAACTGTATCATTCTTCTAATACAAGCATTGAGCAACCAGATACTTTACACTCACGAAGGTATTTGGACTTTGGATGTGGATTTTATCTGACGTCTATATATGATCAGGCGGTGCGATATGCACAACGCTTTAAGCGTAGGGGAAACGAGGCATGGCTGAATACATATGAGCTGAACTTGGCAGATGAAGCACAATGGATAATAAAGAAATTTGGTTCTTATGACCAAGAATGGCTTGATTTTGTGGCACAATGTCGTGATGGAAAAGATAGCTGTAATTATGATATGGTAGTTGGTGGTATTGCCAATGATAAGGTCATTCTTACATTAGATAGGTATTTTATGGGCGAATTATCTCAGGAAGAGGCATTAGGGTTATTGAAGTTTGAGAAGCCCAATATACAATATTGTATTCGTTCTGAGAAGATGTTGCGAACTTGTCTTGTTTTTATAGGAAGTGAAAAGATATGAATGAGGATAGTACACAGATTATAAAGAGCGCACGATGTGCAAGAGTTATTCAAATGCTTAGTACAATGTATGGAATCTCTCTTAGTGAAGCAACTGATATGTATTATAATTCGGAAACCTCTAATATGATAGAAGAGGGGATTGCTGATTTACATTGTCGCAGTGAAAAATATCTTTCAGAAGAAATCTGGAAAGAAGTACACGAAACAAATTAATACTCCTAATGTACACATACAATTACCCACACCCAGCCGTAACGGCTGACTGTCTTGTTTTTGCCCGTACTGATGAGGGGATGAAACTGCTGTTAATTCAGCGGAAAAACGAACCTTGTAAGGGGAAATGGGCATTTCCCGGTGGTTTCATGGATATTGACGAAACAACGATTGATGCTGCTCGTCGTGAGTTGAAAAGAAGAGACTGGTTTAGTGGTTGGCGAGTTGCATCGTGTTGGTATCTTTGATGCTGTCGACCGTGATCCACGTGATCGTATTATCACCGTGGCTTATTACACGATTCTTGACAAACCTGCAGGAGTCAGCGGTTTGGACGATGCAGCACAAGCAAAGTGGTTCTCCTTGACCGAACTTCCTGACTTAGCGTTTGACCATAAGGAAATCCTCCAAGAGGCTGAAAGGGTGTTAGGTGATGGCTAATGGGTGTTGGATGGTCAATGAGAATAATAGGTTTAATTAGCCCAATTAGGCTAATTAGCCTAATTTTAGATAGCAAATAATTTTCTTCTAATATCGTTGTCATTTGTTTTCCCCAATAAACCTTGCTGTTATACTCCTTCACTCCCTACACCATCGGTGCCTCTGTCAGCAACATACCCTTAAATAAAACCTCCATAACCTCCGTTCCTCCGTGTGAGATTTAGCGTGGTAAGGCGAAGAAATATATTGACAAAATATTCAAAGAAAAGGTAGGAAAATAGCTTAAAAGTGAACTGTTTTAGTATCACTTTAAGTTGCTTGTTATCAAGTAGTTGTAAAGTAGACTTTCAAAAGGTGCTTGTTAAGGCTCCAAAAGGGCGTTAGTAAGGCTCTTAAAGGGCATCTTTTGCAAGCCAATTAGGCGTCTTTTAGAAGCCAAAAAGAGCATGTATAGGTTTTGAACTGCATGAAAATAGCTTACAATTCTCAACTAATAAGGGATTAAATATTGCTTTTATACTCCTTTGCTCTCTGCACCCTCGGTGCCTCTGTGGGTTGTGTATGTTTAAATAAAACCTCCGTACACTCCGTCTCTCTGTGTGACATTTCATCAAATGTCCTAAACTTAGGCAGTAGCCTTATCGTTCTAAATGACAGAAGCAAACAGACTTTATCACTCCTCCTTCCGCATAAACCGCTTTTTAGCGTGGATTTAACGTGTATTTCGTCACAATATATTAAAAAACGAATAGAAGTCATCTGCCATACGAAATAATTTAGTAATTTTGCCCTCGGTGGCTATTGTGGTTTCTGTTTGTAGTTCTTTAGAGCGCACAGGATAAGGGGGTGGAATTTCATTAATCACTGAATTTACAGATACTTATACCCCATTGAACTCAGGTTAATTAGTCGCTCAAATTCACGTATATTATTATTTCATATATGAAGAAGCTTTTTTTATTTACGCTCCTTTGCGTAATAACGATGACAACCCAAGCACAGACGAATCTCTCCGACTATCTTACGAAGCGAATTCCGAAGCGGGAGACGCGTGCCGTATGGCTGACGACACTTGCCAGTCTTGATTGGCCGAAGAACTACGCACGGTCGGAAGAAAGCATCAAACTGCAAAAGCAGGAACTCATTGACATTCTCGATAAATACCAGAAGGCAAATATCAACACCGTACTCTTGCAGGCGCGTGTGCGTGCAGCTACGATTTATCCGTCGGATATTGAGCCATGGGACCAGTGTGTCACTGGCGTTGAGGGTAGAGCACCGGGTTATGGCTACGACCCACTCGGCTTTGCCGTAGAGGAATGTCACAAACGTGGCATGGAAATTCACGCATGGATTGCGACGATTCCAGTGGGTGCAAAAAAACTCATTGGGCTGTAGAACGCTGATGAAGAAGGGCTTTCGAATTAGAAACTTCTCAACGGGTTCTTATCTCGACCCTGCTGATCCCGGTGTTGCTCCTTACCTTGCCTCTATCTGTGGAGAGATTGTAAGAAAGTATGATGTGGATGGTATCAACCTCGACTATATCCGTTACCCTGACGGATGGCCACGTCCTTCTTACCGTGATGGCGATACGCCCGACCAGCGTCGCAGCAATATTACAGCCATTGTGCGTGCTATTCATGACGAGGTGAAAGCTATCAAACCGTGGGTGAAGATGTCGTGCTCGCCAATCGGTAAGCATGCCGACCTCAGTCGTTATAGTTCAAAGAATTTCAATGCCCACGACCGTGTTTCACAAGAGGCGCAGGAGTGGATGAGATTAGGGTTGATGGACCAGCTCTATCCGATGCAATACTTCCGTGGCGACAACTATTATCCTTTTGTCGCAGACTGGGTTGAGAATGCTTATAAGCGTGAGATTGTGACAGGTTTGGGTGCTTACTTCCTCGATCCACGTGAGGGTAATTGGACTTTGGGCGACCTCACCCGCCAGATGTATGTGAGTCGTGACCTCAGGTGGGACATGCTCACTTCCGTTCTTACTTCCTCACGGCTAATAAGCAGGGTGTCTACGACTTTGAGAAGCAGTTTAATGCTACGCTTTCCCTCCCTCATAAGATGCAGGGTGTCGTGTCAACGGCTGCCATGCCATATGCTGTCAACTCCTCATTGGTAGAACGTCGAGAGGATAAGTCGGTGATTCTGAGGGTGGAAGGCGGTCACTCCTTATTATAATATATACGCCAGCTACACCTATCCTGTTGATACTGAGGATGCGCGAAACCTGCTCTTTACACGTTATTCTGGGCAGACGCTGCAGTTGAAGAACGTGAATCCTAACCTCTATTTTGCGGTTAGAGGTATGGATCGTTACGGACTTGAAACGCCTGCTTTACAGGAGAATATGAAGTCTACATCGCTTTCGAAGTCTCCTGCTACACTGCTCGCTAATGATGGAAACACCCTTACCCTCCCTGCTGCAGCAAAGCTAACGGATGCCGACCACTATGTCATCCTCTCTTTACAGGGTGTCATCCTCCGCATTGTCAACGCTAAATCGGTAAGAAACAACCAGTTACCTATCGGCTCCCTGCCCGACGGTATGTATTCCCTCAAGGTCTATAACCACAAGAAGAAGTCCTTCACCTTAGGGGCATTTATGGTTAAGAGGGGTAGTTGAGAGGGTAAGTTGACAAGTTAACAAGTTGCTTGCGAAGAGAGACAAAGTAACATAAGAACAAGTTTATCCTTTATAACAAATAACTTGTTTACTTGTCTACTCGTTGACTTGTCAACTTACCCTGTTACTTTGTCTTTTATTTTACCCTGTCTACAAGCAACTGGTTCACTTGTCCACTTGATAAACTCGTCTACTTAATTAACTGCTCACGTGGAGTTTCAAGGATTAACATTACAAGGGCATCATTCACTTTGCGTCGCTCTTCGTCTGAGGCAAGTCGGTCTCTCTCAGCCTCATACAGTGCCTTTGCCTTCTCAGGACCCTCTATCAACCTGATGGCAGCATAGCGGTTTATTTCGTGTACACTATCATGATCTTTCTCATAGAGTCTCTTAAAGTTTGCTTCTGCACGCTTGTAGTAGTCCATTGCCTCCTTCTTATTCCCCAACTTCTCATAGAACATACCTGCACCAAGAAGTGTGTAAGGCTCTGTAGGGTTACGCTTGAGATAAGCATTTAGGGTCTCTAATGCCTGTGTCAAATCACCTTGATTTTTGAGATATTCCGCCTTGTGAGCGTAAGCAAGCTGATAGTCAGGGTCCTTCTCAATAGCACAATCAAGCAGGGTCATCGCCTTCTTCACAGAGTCAGGTGAGTTCGAGTGATTTGTATATGCGTTTACTGCCTGGTTGTGTAACTCGATTACAGCTGGGTCAGGTTCATGTCCACAACAAAGTTTCTTGTTGCTCTGCGCATTGCAGGGTGTCAATGTTAAGAACATGAATAGTGATAATGCCAAAAGAAAATTACGATTCATAGGTTTTAATATTTTATGTTTAAGAATAAGAGTATTCTATTGTTTAGGTTTACCTCCATTCTAATGAAGTATATCTATCTCTGCGTTTGCACAAATGCAAAAGTTCTTTTCGTGGCAAAGATAATACTTTTTTGTTAAATTAAAAATTAATTGTTACATAATACTGCCTTTCTTTAATAAAATAGTAGTACAGAACTTCAAAGAGATGGTTCACATCGTCTGTATATAACTTACTACGGAATGGCTAATTATAATATCAAAGGACGCAAATACGGAGGGTGTTTCCACTCGGCATATACCTTAATATATAGCTTTGTAAAATGTCTTCAGTCTTCTTCAGCGTTTCCAACATGGGTGATCATAAGTATAAAATATTAGTTCTGAAAGGTGAAGTATGGACTTAATGCTGTGGTGTCAGTGCTTAGCACATCGTGTGCGGATGCTTCGCACATATGGTGCGGGGTATTAATTACCTTGCAAAATGGTTACTGATAGGGTGTCAACTTGTTGTTTGGAAGGAGGTAAACGACTATAAATAAGGTCATTCTATTTGGTCGTACGACTTAATTTCTTAGGGCAATAAGGTGTTATTTGACTAAAGAAGATTCAGCATGAGCGCATCAACGATTTTTACGATTATCGGATAGCAATAGTTAAAAAAATATTAAATATTGTATTTACAACAATGAATATTTAAAAGAATATGTTTATATTTGCCATCGACTTAAAGAAGGTAGACGACTCCTTTATTAAAGCCCAAAATATAAAACCTAAAAATATCAACTTAACGGTAGAAAATAGTAAACCCCTAATCGAGGTAGAAACTAACATCTATTTAAAAAAATAAAACAAAAAAACCAATTATTTATTACAGATTATGAAGAAAATTTTTACTCTACTTTCATTGTGCATGGTCGCAATGACAACTTTCGCTCAGTGGGTTTCAGTTCCTGAGAGTGGTGAAAAGTACTACATCGCTGTTGGTGACCAGAAGGTTGGTTACATTACTGCTAATGGTAATGGCGAAAAGTTGACAGCTAAGGCTGCTTCTGCAGGTGATGTTGAAAAGCAGACTTGGACTTGTACAAAGAATGCTGATGAGACTTGGACGTTTACTGTTACTGTTGATGGTGAAGAATGGACAATGTTTACAAATGCGGGTGAGCGTCTTGCTGCTGGTTCTGATACAGGCGAGAACTTCAAGGCTTTCAAAATTATCGACCACAGTGACGATCCTTCTACAGCCTTTGGTGCTATCAAGATGCTTGAAAAGGATGGTAATGCTTTCGTAAACATCTACAGTGGTCAGAAGTTAGGTAATGAGTATGGTCCTTGGACTGAAACAGATGGCGGTTCAAAAGTTTACTTTATCAAGGCTTCTGAGGTAGATATTCCACACTGGAACTATGATTTCACTATCTTCGACAAGAACAACAACGAATCTCGTTACTTCATCCAGTTCAATAGAGTAGCAGCAAACAACCCAACATTTGGTCCTACTGGTTTGAATGGTCTTACTGGTAACAAGTTGATTCTCTCTGTAGATAACGACACATTGATCGCTGACTCTCTCGTAGAGAACGACGTAAACTTCCGTCATAAGGTATGGCACGTAACAAGCTTCGATGCTGCTACCAATCAGATTGTTCTTGTTAACGAGGCTGGTCAGTACATCAAGTACACTGATTTAGCAGCAGAGATGCCTGGTGGTAACGATATGTATAAGAAGAACGATGCTGGCGAGTGGGTACGCAACGGTAAGAGCGGTGGTGGTAAGATGACTGGTGCTTTCATGGCTACTACTGAGCCACAGACTCTTTACATCTTCGACAGCAACAAGGGTAGCGAGGTTTACTCTATCGGTGATAGCAATGATAGAACTTCAAGAAACTTCCTCAATGTATGGGGTAACGTAGCATGGCACCACTTCATGGGTAAGTGGGAGGTTAATGACGTTAACAATGCCCTCAAGTTCATCCCAATCACTGAAATCTTGACCGAGGATCAGATTAAGGAGATGGATAAGGCAACTGGCATCTCTAACGTTAAGGTACAGGAGAAGCAGGCTGACGGTTATGTCTACACCCTCGATGGTCGCATGGTAGCAAAGAGCCTCAATGGTCTTGCTAAGGGCTTGTACATCGTAAATGGCAAGAAGGTTGTTGTGAAGTAAGTTTCACAATGAAAATAGTTTAACCCCCATTTGTCAAATGACAATGCTGTTAAAAAGAAGAATAGACTCGCTTGTCTAAGGGCAGATAGGGGGTTAAGGGGCTGTATCAAAAGGAAGGATACACTTAAGGGTGTGTCTGTTAGCAGGCTAAGCATAGATGCACAACATGTGTAATTCTATCACTTGCCACTGACACCATTTTGATACAACCCCCTTTTTCGTCTTATTGTTCAACATTAATAATTAAATAATTATCACAATATCTTATCCTCTATTATGAATATCTGTAAGAGTCTTTGTGCTGCTTTTCTCTTGTCTGTCGTATGTGTTGGACAAGTTTTTGCACAAGGTTATCCTCGCATCAGTACCAAAGGCAATGAGCATTGGTATTACGTTAAGTATCTTCGTTCTAACAACGTGTTGGAAGACAAGGGTGAAAAAGCAAAAGTGCCTCACTGCCGTTCCACAGGTGATGAATGGTGATCGCCAGTTATGGAAGGTGGTAGCAGCAGAGAACTTTGGTCGTAATAAGAAGTACCAGTTGGTAAGTAAGAGCGGTCGTACCCTTTATGTCAATGGCACAAATCCTTATAGTTCGCGTTTTATGGCGGCTACTAAGGCTACAGATATTACCTCATTCCACATCTTCCAGAGTATGAATACCAGCTTTGGAACAGGTGCATTCGAGTTGGCACCAGACTCTGCTAACAGTCATGCGATGAACCAAGTGGGGAGATTAGGGCTGGACAAGAGATTGGACTGTGGGATAAGGGCGACATCAACAACGTGTTGACCTTTGTCAGCAAGGATGACATGGAGTTCCCATACTATATGCCAGTCATCTCAACAGCTGCAAATCCTGTTTATTATTACATCCAGTTCCAGACAGGTAACTGGCTTTTGAGTGCCAAAGGGGATAAGGCAACCTGCCAAACAGCCTCATTGCATAATGGTAATCTTGATGACATGCTATGGCGTGTATCAGAGAAAGACGGCAAATACTCTTTTGTTAGCAAGAGTGGAAAGATTCTTTATATCAGCGATTCATACGTCAACGCTGCAAAGGCTCGCAACGTGAAGGATACGCTCTTTACGATGGTGGAGTCAAATAACTCATTGGGTGGCTTTGAGATTGGTAAGTCAACCACAGGACGTAACTTCTTTAATATGTTCCAAGGTGCTGGTGAGGGCAAGTATATTAGCTTCTGGGACTTAGGCGATGGTGGTAATGTAGTGCGCTTCGTACCAGCAGAAGCATTGGTACCAGTGTCAGGTATTACTACTTTTAACCCTGCCAACAAATATACGCTTTGGTATACAAAACCCGCAACCAACTGGATGACCTCTTGTCTTCCTATCGGAAACGGTCAGTTTGGTGCAACTTTGATGGGCGATGTAGCCATTGACGACGTACAATTTAACGACAAGACCCTTTGGAGCGGTAAGCTCGGTGGGCTGACGAGTACGGCTGCTTATGGTTATTATCTTAACTTTGGCAACCTTTATATCCGCAGTCGTGGAATGTCAAAGGTAACAGACTACGTGCGTTACCTCGATATCAACGATGCCGTAGCAGGTGTGAAATATACGATGGATGGCGTAGCATACAGTCGTACTTACTTCGCAAGCAATCCTGATAGCTGTGTGGTAGTTCGCTACACAGCCTCACAGAACGGTAAAATCAATACAACCCTTACACTGAAGAATCAGAACGGACGTAACGTAAGTTATACCGTTGACAATAACAATCAGGCAACAATTACCTTCGATGGTCAGGTCGCTCGCCAGGATGATCATGGTGCAACAACACCAGAGAGCTACTATTGTGCAGCGCGCATCGTGACAGATGGCGGTACGATTACTAAGAATGCAAAGGGCATTATTGAGGTAAATGGTGCCAATAGCATGACTGTTTATCTCCGTGGTTTGACCGACTTCGACCCAGACGCACCGACATATGTGTCTGGAGCTAACCGCCTTGCAGGTCGTGCAGCAGCGACAGTGAATGGTGCACAGAGCAAGGGTTACGATGCTTTGTTAGCAGCACATAAGACCGATTATAAGTCGCTCTTCGATCGTTGTCAGCTGACCCTCGGTGATGTTAAGAACAATATTCCAACCCCACAGCTCATCAGCAGCTATCGTGACAACCAGCATGACAACCTCTTCTTAGAGGAACTCTACTTCAATTATGGTCGTTACCTCCTTATCAGTTCAAGCCGTGGTGTATCGCTCCCAGCTAACTTACAGGGTATTTGGAACGACAACAATACCCCAGCATGGCACTCTGATATCCATGCGAATATCAACGTACAGATGAACTACTGGCCTGCTGAGCCAACCAACCTCTCTGAACTTCACCGCCCATTCCTCGATTATATCTATCGTGAGGCATGTGTGTGAAGCCTACATGGCGTCGCTTTGCACAGGACATGGGTCACGTGAATACAGGTTGGACCTTACCAACAGAGAATAACATCTATGGCTCTGGTACTACCTTTGCCAACACCTATACCGTTGCTAATGCGTGGTATTGCCAGCACCTCTGGCAGCACTATACTTACACAATGGATAAGGACTTCCTCCGCACAAAGGCATTCCCTGCGATGAAGTCAGCTGTCGACTATTGGTTTAAGAAGCTCGTGAAGGCTGCTGACGGCACCTACGAATGTCCTAACGAGTGGTCACCAGAACACGGACCAACGGAGAATGCTACCGCACACAGCCAGCAGTTGGTTTGGGACCTCTTCAATAACACGCGCAAGGCGATTAAAGTTCTTGGCGATGATGTAGTGTCAAAGGCATTCCGTGATTCGCTTGCAACCTACTTTGCTAAACTCGACGATGGATGCCATACAGAGGTGAATCCTGCTGATGGAAAGACTTATCTCCGTGAGTGGAAGTACTCTTCACAGTTTAATAACCCAAGCAAAATCGGTGTTAACGAGTATAAGGCACACCGTCATATCTCACATTTGATGGGGCTTTATCCTTGTACGCAGATCAGTGAAGATGCCGATAAGACCGTCTTTGGGGCTGCTCGTCAGTCGCTGATAGCCCGTGGCGATGGTCATGGAACTGGTTGGTCGCTCGGTCATAAGATAAATCTTAACGCTCGTGCCTACGAAGGTCTCCACTGTCATAACCTTATCAAGCGTGCTTTACAGCAGACTTGGGACACCGGAACAAACGAGGCTGCAGGTGGTATCTATGAGAATCTTTGGGATGCTCATGCACCTTATCAGATTGATGGTAACTTCGGTTATACAGCCGGTGTAGCCGAAATGCTCCTGCAGAGTCATAATGATAAACTCGTGATTCTCCCTGCCTTGCCAACAACATTCTGGCAGAAGGGTTCTGTAAAGGGCTTGAAGGCAGTGGGCAACTTCACCGTTGATATCGACTGGGCAAATGCTAAGGCTACGAAGGTACAGATTGTTTCAAACATGGGTACAACCTGTGTTGTGAAATATACTGGTGTGGCAAAGGATTATAAGGTGACGACTGTCGACGGAAAGACGGTTAAGGCAAAGCGTATCAATGATGATGAAATCAGCTTCCCTACAGTGAAGGGCGGCGTATATGTCATTGTTTCTAATACTCCAAACGCTATCGCAGCCGTACAAAAGGCACAGGATGGTAACATCGCTTCCGTAGACTACTACAGCCTTAACGGTACAAAGACAAGTCAGTCACAGAGTCGTGGCGTGTACATCAAGCAAATGAAGTACAGCAACGGTACAACAAGCACAACAAAGGTAATCAACTAATCACATTATACATTTTACCCACGCTTCGGCTTTAGCAGAAGTGTGGGTTTAACTCAGCGTAAATATTTACTCTCATTTATATGAAATCAATCAGAAACATTGGTCTTCTCGTATTCTTACTGGCCTTAGCACCATCCGTGCTAAGGGCTGGCACATGGGGTGCGAAGCCTGAACACGGTAAGACCTATTTAATTTCAGTAGGGCAAGACACCAAGAATGTCCTTACTCCCTACAAGTATTCATGGTTAAGAGACACGGGGCTTGCGTTCCTTACTTATGCTGAAGGCAACGATGCACAGAAGTGGAAGCTCGTTGCCGTGAGCGGTAAGCAGGACTGCTATCAGTTGGTAAATGGCGACGGCGAGTTGGCTTTCGACATGGCACTCAACGACACAAAGAAAGTCTCTGGCTACCCTTGTATGTGGACACAGAGCATCGCCAATCCTAATCAACAGATTTATATCACTAAGAAAGGCAGTGGTTATAAGTTGAGTGCAGTGTCTGCAAGGAACGGTCAGACTTATTATGTAACCTTTGGTTCTATCTCTTCTGTCAACGGATATTACTGTGGTTATGAGAACAGTGAGGCATCAGCCGCTACGCTACAGTTCAAGGAGGTGCCAGCAGTGGTTATTCCTGAGGGTGCCGACTGGGAGAATGCTAAGGTCTATGAGCGTAACAAGGAGCGTGCCCATGCCACCTATATGCCTTATCCATCAACGAAGGCTATGAAGGCTGATGCCCAGCGTTATGACAAGCCTTGGTTGGACCCAACAGGGGGCAAACTACCTTAGTTTGAACGGCACATGGAAGTTGCGTTGGAGCGAGGGAGCTAAGCCTGTCTTGCTCGGTAAGGACGACTTCTGGGGCGATGGCGTAAGTACTGAAGGCTCTGCGTGGAACGATATCACTGTTCCTTCTTGTTTAGAGATGAATGGTTATGGTCTGCCAATGTATGTGAATGTAGACTATCCGTTTGAAGATCAGCAGCCTTACGTTCGTATGAAGGCTGGTTTGAAGAACTCTGTGGGCTCTTATCGTCGTGATTTCACTCTGCCTGCAGGCTGGGAGAATAAGCGTATTTTCCTCCATTTTGATGGTATCTACTCTGCTGCTTACGTTTATGTGAATGGCAATGAGGTGGGTTATACCGAAGGAGCAAACAATGTCAGCGAGTTTGACATTACTAAATATCTCCGCACTGGTAAGAATAATGTTGCCGTACAGGTGATTCGTTGGAGCGATGGCTCTTATCTTGAGGGTCAGGATATGTGGCACATGAGTGGTATTCATCGTGATGTCTACCTTGTGGCTACACCAAAGACTTACTTGGCAGATCATTATATTAAGGCTACTGTTACACCGGGTTCTACTACCGCTGCTACGGGTAGTGCGGCTACATCTGTAGACCTTACCGTATGCAATCGTGATAAGACAGCAACGAAGAAGACCGTTACCGTAACGCTCTTCGACCCATCGGGTAAGGAAGTGAAGAAGCTGAAGTCTGACTTTGTCTTTGCTGCTGGCGATAGCTTGAAGACACAGACAGTTGACTTCGGAACACTCTCTGGCGTGAAACTATGGTCAGCTGAGACTCCAACGCTCTATACCTTCACTTTCAGTCAGTCGCAGGACGGCAAGGAAGAGGAGGCTTTCTCTACTAAATATGGCTTCAGAAAGATTGACCTTAGTAAGGGTTATCTTGAGGTGAACGGCCGTCGTACCTACCTTAAGGGTGCTAACACACAGGACACTGACCCATTGCATGGTCGCAGCATCAGCACCGACCTTATGTTAAAAGACATAGCGATGATGAAGCAGTCTAACATGAATACGGTTCGCACCAGCCACTATCCACGTCAAGCAAAGATGATGGCAATGTTCGATCACTTCGGTCTCTTCGTTGTTGATGAGGCTGACATGGAGCTTCACAAGAACTGGGACGGACCAAAGACGATTATCAATAACCCTGATTGGACAGGTGCTATCGTTGACCGTAACGTACGTAATACGCTCCGCGACCGCAACCATCCGAGTGTTGTCTTCTGGAGTTTAGGTAACGAGAGTGGCTCTGGTCTGAACATCATGGCGGCTTACAACGCTGTGAAAGAACTCGATAACCGCTACATCCACTATGAGGGATCAACACGAGATAATGCTGAGGGCACTGATCTCCATTCTGTTATGTATCCTGCAGTTGACCATTCACGTGGTGGGACGACAGGTTCTGTTATCTCAGATGCTAACCATCCAAGTACGGGTAAACCTTATTTCATGTGCGAATATGCCCATGCTATGGGTAACGCTGTGGGCAACCTGCGTGAGTACTGGGAGGCTATGGAAGGCTCTCAGATGGGTGTTGGTGGTTGTATCTGGGACTGGGTGGATCAGAGTATCTACCCTTATGATGCGATTAAGAACAACCAATTGACAAAGAATGGATTCCCTGCTTATATCACAGGTTTTGACTGTCCGGGTCCTCATCAGTATAACTTCGTTAACAACGGACTTGTCAATGCCGACCGTGCATGGAGTGCTGAGCTGGACGAGGTGAAGCGTATTTACCAATGGGTGGGCTTCGATTTGAATAAAAACACCCGCCAGGTGAAGTTGACGAATAAGTATCTCGACCGCAATCTCAACCAGTTCTATCTTAAGTGGACCCTCCTTGCCGACGGTAAGCCTGTACAGGATGGTATCGTTAAGAAGCTGAATTGCGCTGCTGGTGGTACTGAAACCGTTGACTTGAATTATAACCCTACCGCCTTTGCAGGTAAGGAACTCTTCCTCAATATCGGACTTTATACGAAGGAGGCAACGAACTGGTGCGATCGTGACTATCCTGTTGCTGAGTTCCAGCAGCAGTTGGCACAGCGCACGGAGGTCCTTGATAAGGTGGATAACACAAAGGCTGATGCCCTTCACGCAACGAAGAATAGCGATGGTGGTTATACCTACGCTAATGGTAAGCAGAAAGTAACATTCGACGGACAGGGTAATATTACCCTTTGGGCATACGAGGGTAAGGACCTCTTTATGCAGAACAATGGTCCACGTTTCGACCGCTATCGTTGGATTGAAAACGATAATCCGATGGAGGCTTATGGTAATGATCCTACCGATAATGGCGTGAAGTCGCAGACAGCTACCTTCCAACTCTCTGACGATGGTAAGACGGCAACTGTGAATGTTACGCAGAACGGCAACTATGGTAAGGCTACTTATAAGTACACAATCAATGCAAACGGTACGATAGATCTCGCCAGCTCCTTTGAGGCACAGGGCAATGGCGCAAGACGTTTAGGCTTTAGTCTGAACTTCCCAAGCAACATGTCAAAGGTGCGCTACTATGCACGTGGTCCTCGCGCAAGCTATATCGACCGCCTCGATGGCGAAGACTTCGGTATCTATGAGACGACAGTCAAGGATATGTATGAGCCTTTCGCACACCCACAGAGCAACGGCAACCGCATCGGATTACGTTGGCTCACCCTCACAAACAACGAGGGCAATGGGGTGAAGGTAGAAACATCGGGTGATGTTGCCTTCTCTCTGACGCCTTGGACAGACGCAGAATTGCGCACAGCACGCCACGAATGGGAGTTGCCAACATCTAATCGTGTCGTAGCACACTTTGATGCTATCCAGCAGGGTCTTGGTAACAAGTCTTGCGGTCCTGGTCCATTATCAAAGTATGAGATACAGAAAGGTAAAACCTACTCAAACATCGTGCGTTTCATCCCTTTTTCGGAAACGGCAGATGATACCGCAAACGGAATCTCTGCCGTAGTAAACTCAGCGATAACAATGGCACAAGTCTACGACCTCTCTGGTCGTAGACTCCCTGAACCTCCTGCCAAAGGTTTCTATATTCAGGGTGGAAAGGTTCATGCTAACTAACGCCTTACAGTCTTCACTGCCTATGATTTGACTGTTGGGTAGGGGCGCACGTGGTATTCATCATTTTAAGGAATGGGTGCCTCGTGCGCCTTTATATTTCAAAGTGGTAACTAAAAAGGTTTATGAGAAGTATCTTTCTCCTGCGTAGGGAGGGATAATAAAGTAAGCCAAAGCTATAATAATGCACACTTCTTTCCGTTTTCAAAGAGTGTGCGGAGGCTTAGCACATGGCGTGTGGATGGTAAACACCATTGGTGCGGAGCCTTGGTAAGCCCACAGAAGTTTTCTCTGAAGGGGAGTGAAAGCATAAAAGCTTTGTTATGAATTAGTAAATAAAAAATATCTTTATTATGAAACAAAAAACTAACTATCTATTTCCTTTAGCCATTATCGGCTTATTCTTCTTCTCTATTGGCTTTGCCTTGGGTATCAACTCTTATTTGATGCCAGTATTAGAGAAGTCAATGCACATCTCTGGTGCAGCTTCAAGTCTGTTGCTTGCAGCGACTTTCATACCGTTCCTTTTGTTCGGTATCCCTGCAACCCATTGCATTAAGGCAATCGGTTATAAGCGTACAATGGCTTTGTCGTTCGCTATCTTCGCAGCAGCCTTTGGACTTTTCATCCTCGCAGCGAAGCAGAACTCACTGACATGGTTCCTCATTGCGAGTTTCGTCAGTGGTGCTGCCAATGCCGTTTTACAGGCATCTGTCAATCCATATGTGACGATTCTGGGTCCGATGGACTCGGCAGCACGTCGTATCTCTTGCATGGGTATCAGCAATAAGTTGGCTTGGCCAGTGACGACACTCTTCATTACTTTGGTGATTGGTAAGGGTATTGGCGATACGCAACTCACCGATCTTTACATGCCATTCACCATCATCATCGGTATCTTCTTGCTCTTGGGTGTTATCGCATTGATGGCTCCACTGCCAGACGTGAAGGCTGCAGGTGAGGACGAGAATGAGCGTGGCAACGAGGCAGCAGTCAGTTCATACGCTGACGGTAAGACAAGTATTCTGCAGTTCCCACACTTGTTGTTGGGCTGTTTGGCACTCTTCCTCTATGTCGGTGTAGAGACCATCTCGCTCGCTACGGCAACAGGTTATGCACAGTCGTTAGGTTTGGAGGGTGATAACTACGGATTTATCCCTTCTGTGGGTATGATTGTGGGTTATATCTGTGGTGTAATCTTCATCCCACGTTACCTCTCTCAGGCTGCTGCAATGCGCATCTGCGCTATCATTGCCCTCGTTGGTAGTGTGGCTGTAGCCGTTGTGCCAGACCCCGTTATCTCCGTTTATTGCATCTTCTTGATGGCATTAGGCTGTTCATTGATGTGGCCAGCACTGTGGCCTTTTGGCAATGGCAGACCTTGGCAAGTTCACTAAGTCTGGTGCTTCACTGCTGACTATGGCGATTGCTGGTGGTGCTGTGATGCCTTGGTTGCGTGGTGTCGTGCAGGATTGCACCTCTTTCCAAACCTCTTACTGGGTCAGCGTCCCTTGTTTCCTCTTCATCCTTTACTACGGACTCGCAGGCTACAAGATTCGGACGAAGAAGGAGGAGTGATGAGGAGTTAAGGAGGATTTGATGTGGAGTTAAGGAGTTAAATGGAGTTAAAGGAGTTAAGACAACACCGCTGACTCATAGATTAGACGCAGAGTTAAGGAGGATTTGATGTGGAGTTAAGGAGTTAAATGGAGTTAGAGGAGTTAAGACAACACCGTTTACACTTGCTTCTTTGTCTAATATAATATTCTGCTTTTTCCCCTTTCTCCACCTCCATATTGTAAATAAAAAAATCAAATCTTAAAAATAAAAAAGAGCATGAATTGGCTTTCAATTCATGCTCTTTTCGCTTCTAAAAGATGCCCTTTTGGACCCTTATTAACGCCCTTTTGAAGTCCAATTAACCACCTCTTCAAAAGCACCCTTGCAATAGCTTGATACCAAGTTTTTTTACAACGGTAGTTAAATCGAAATGATTTTTAGTTCTTTTCCCCAGTTTTTCTTTTTGTGTTATGTAATTTTTATCTTTAAATTTTCGTCCCTTTAGGGGTGATTATAATTATGAAGTATTGAGCTTAACCTCACTTTAATTATAATGGGATGTTCGAAGTATAGAGTTAGTTTTCTTTTTCTCACTTCACATTTTCATAAGAGTCTTCTAAACTTGTTACGAGCACAAGTTTCAAGCACTTTTATAAAAACTTATTTTTATTTTTTTATGGAAGTGTTAATTGTTATTTATCTAATGTGGCTTTGTAGTTGTTTTTTTGCAAGTGTATAATAATTATATTTCTGTCCTTTTTAAATTATGGTTATTTAAAATTTATGTATTATATTTGCAATCACTTAGAGCTAATATTGCATTGATAGTTAAACTATTTCTACAAAATGAGAACGTCAGATTATATAAATATAAGTATATGTCAAGGAGGCATTGTTAGATATTGTTTGTCCCTTTTCTACAAAGGATGAACAGTGTTTTGACAGTCTTTTTAATGAACATATAATAAAATGTCTATAAATTGCAACTACCCCAATAAAGTATAAATGTATTCGCTATTATTTTCACCACATAACTTATATTCTTGTACTACACAGAGTGAGCGCAGGAATGGTAGACTTAATAAGGAAGATTTTGTAAAAAAAGTCGATTCAATTGTTGGTGATAAAAATAAATGAAGGGGCATATTATTTCGCAATAAAAAAATGTTGGGATTTATTTCTCAATAATCATCCCAAGGATTCTGAAGAATCTCTTTGTCAAGATTTGATATTACGTAAATTGTATAATAATATTAAAACGAATATATGGAATAAGGCAGTCTAATCGTAATCAGATAGTTAAACAGATGGTCTCTTTGTTGAAAGAGAAACCTTCTAAATGGGTTATTCGCCTTGATATACGGAATTTCTATGAAACTATTGATCGTGAGAAACTTATGAGGAGGTTCGTAGAAGATGGACGTTTGAATTATCAGTCAATATGCCTTCTTAAAAAAATCTCTTTTCTAATTCAAGTATTTCCAAAATGAAAGGATTACCTCGTGGGTTGAATATAAGTTCTGTGATGTCTGAACTTTATATGAAGTATTTCGATTTGGAAATTCGCAGAATGGATGGCGTATTCTATTATGCGCGATTTGTTGATGATATAATAATCTTTTGTAGTAGTAGTAATTCACAAGAGAATGTTTGGACGAAAGTTTCTGAATTATTGGATAAACTGGGATTGCAACTTAATGAATCTAAATCATACAAGGGGATAATGATCAGGAAGATTTAAATCTTACCTATCTTGGTTATACTTTTTATTCTTAAAAAAATAATGATTTAGAAATAGCAATAGCAGATAAGAAAGTAAATGTTATAAAGACTCGTATAACAAAGAGTTTTTGTGCGATTTGCTAAAGATGGAAATTTTATCAAGTTGAAGAATAGAATTAAATTTCTTACGGGCAATATCACTATTAATAATCCTTCTACTTTATTACCAATTAGAATTGGAATCTATTTTAATTATAATATGATAAGTTCAAGGACTTCATTATATGAACTTGATAAGTACTATCAGAAATTACTGCATTGTAGAACGGGACGTTTGGGATTAAAAATTAAAGAAAAAAATTTTTAATGTAGGTCAAATAGAAGAGTTATCCAAATATTCTTTTTGTTTTTTTGGTTTTGATAAGCATGTAAGACATTATTTTACATCTACAACGATTTCGAACATAACTAATTGCTGGCGATGAGTAAGAATATAGATTTAAACAATATATATAGAGTTCTTCTAACAGAAGTCTTACCATATGAGATACCTTTAATGCTTGATAATGAAGGGTTCTATCTTAATATGCAAGATAAAGAATTACAAGATATATTCTATCAGACTTTTCAAGGGAGACTTAAAAAGTGGACAATCCCTTTCGATTACTCTGTTCGTAAATATGGTGGAGATAAGAGTCGTAAACTTAGTTTAATGCATCCCTATATTCAGGTAGAATGCGCGAAATTTTACGAAAATCATGATTATTATATGCTCTCACTTTGTAGTAATAGCCCTTTTTCTATTCGCTATATATCAGAGCGTGCAAAATGTATATTCAAGGTAGAAGAATCGGAAACTAAGGAGGAGAACCAGAACCGCATAGAGATATTAGATGAAGAAGTAAATAAATTATACCGTTCGTATTTCAGTTATAAGCGTTACGATATGATGTATAAGTTTTTTACCAGTGGTGATTATCTTCGCTTGGAACAAAAGTATTCCCATCTGATGAAGATGGACATTGCTCGTTGCTTCTATCATATATATACTCATACTATTGCATGGGCTGTTAAGGGTAAAGAACAAGCTAAAGAGCTAATCGGAAAAATAACCTTTGAAAATGCCTTTGACACCCTTATGCAGCATGCAAACTACAATGAAACGAATGGAATAATTGTTGGTCCAGAGATCTCTCGAATATTTGCAGAAGTTATATTGCAACGTATTGATATAAATGTGGTTAATCGCCTAAAGTTATCACCATATTCATTAACGCTCGGTCGTGATTATGAAGTTAGAAGATATATTGATGACCATTATATTTATGCAAATAATGAAGAAACACTTTGCGCTATATTAGATGTTTACAAAGATGAACTTCAGTTGTATAAGCTTTTATATTAACGAGAGTAAACTTGAGTTTTTAAAGCGACCTTTTGTTTCAGATGTTGCAGTTGCAAAAAAAGAACTTGCAGAACTAAAAAAATAGTATTTCTGAGCGGTGGTTAGTGAAAGATGAAAAAGGCAAATATAAACATACTATAAAGAACGAGATGAGTTCTTTTTCATCCATCGTAAATAAATTTTTGTTCAATTACATATAGATATAATCAAAAATATGGAACACTAAATCGATATTTTTCTTACATTGATAAGCTCACAGCTATGTGAAGAATCTAATAAAGAATACGCCAGTGAGGCAACGGGTAAACTACTTTTTGATGTATCTTGAAGTTGCCTTTTATGTTTTCTCTTTGGATATGAATGTATCTGCATCTATAAAGCTGTGCCGAATACTATATGAACTTCATAAATGGGCAGAGAAATGTATTGACAAAACAATATTGCCAGAATTAGAGAATAGAATTTTTTTCGTGAAATAAAACGATGTTTGGATATTTATGAGGTTAATAAAAACGATGAGATTAATCTTGAAGCGCTTAATTTATTACTATGCCTCAGTCGTATAATGCAAACATCCATATCATGAACACAATTACTTAGACTCTTTAATATAAATAAAGGGAGGTATAGGCGAATATAAACAACAAAAACTACTTCCAGATATGTACTCTATTATATATTATAGGTTCAGATATAACCTATGATGATATTAGAAAAAAATATCTTAGAAGAAATAAAAACGTCGAGTAAAAAGAAGAAAAATTCGATGTGGCACGCAGATACAGCAATGCTTTTTGATGCTATAGTTTACCCTTTTTTTCAAGAAAAGTGAAAGAAAAGAGATCATAGAAGAAGCGTTTAGAGATACAGAAAATACAGCATATAAAAATTAAAATCGTATAATAAGACAGGGAGATGGTTTTTCAATTGGGATAAAAAAATGCGATTTATCATACTTGTTATCCAAGAAAGAATATCATTCTCCATATGAGTAATATTTATATACGGAATCAGCGAAAGCCCGAAGAGACAGTTCTGCGGAAGTTGTCCTCGATCATGAGAGCAACCAAAGAATATACATTCAATTAAAAGTTACTGACTTAATTTAGAACTCGAGAGTTTTAAATTATTGTTCAATGAATGCATTTGTAACAAAGAGAGAATGAGAGGAGAAATCCTCACACACTAATGACCCTCAGAGGCTGTAGTTGATTCCGTTTTATATATTTGAATAGTTGGTAATAGGTTAGGTGGAAATATATGTTAGAAGAAGTAATAGTGAGGATTGAAAACAAGCCTATCCAAACTCGGAGGAGCGTATCCGCCATATCTTTTAAGCATCAAGTGTATGGACTGGCTCCAACGGAGTGTATTTATCGTATTGCACTACGTTATATTCTTGGCTTTGATAAAGACATCCATATCTCATAGGCTGACCATCATTTGCGACAAGCTGATAGTCTGCCAGCTACTAAAGCTGGAACATTAGAGGAGTTCTTGGACGAGGTGTTTTTAAGCTCAATTAATTCTTATAGGAATAGACCTCACCAACTGACTTTTTGAAGTTGCTGTCACTGCTGTCAGGCTTCAGATGATTGTAATATGCTGAAGGAGAGTTGGTTCGTTCAAATGTTAAAAGTGACAGCAAACAAAAAATAAACTTATAGACTACGAATGACTACGAATTTCTCTAATGACACGAATCATTATAGCTTACTTATTCGTGCCATTCGCGTGATTCGTAGTTAACTTTATGATTTGTACGTTTAATGACTACGAATGTCTCTAATTGTGCTAACATTATTGCGATGTAATTCGTGCCATTCGTGTAATTCGTAGTTAGCTTAATGCCTTGCGTAATAGTTTTTGAGGAATAAAAAAAGCAAGTTGATAAGTTTATTACAACTCACCAACTTGCTATCATATAACTTGTTTACTCGTTTACTCGTTAACTTGTCAACTTGTATAACTTGTCAACTCGTTTACTCGTCAACTTGCCTAACTCGTCAACTTTCATATCTCCTACCATCCCTTCTTGGTTTGGTAGCTTTGCTTAGTCTGATTATTTTGCTTCGTCTTTGAATCACTGCTAACGCACAGAGGGCGAATGTTATACATGTTGTACTTAGGGTTGTTACCACTTCCGCAGCCGTTAACAGTACCTGGATAGAGCCAGCCATTGTTCATGTAGTAAGCTGAGAAAGCTGTTGCCTGTGCGTAGTTGCAGCGGTTAGCATCAGAAGTCCAGTAGTAAGCCTGACCACCTGGACGCTGGAGACGTGGCGCACCGTCGTTATACTCGGTGTAAGCACCAGCGAATGGGAAGAACACACCCTTATCGATATCCTCCTTAGAGAACTTCTTCATACGTGTGTTGTGGGCATTGTACTTACCTACATAGATACCATTTGGACGGTTTGTGTTACCAATGATATGTCCGTTCTTATCGAGTACCTTACCCTTCTTGCAAGCAGGAACGGTTGGGTCGAAGAGCACACCGACAATGATGTTACAGCCGTCTTGATAATAACCAACATACTCACCCGTCTTTGCCATCAGATTATCGAAGTCTGCCTTTGTAGGCATCATGAACTTACCATTAGAAGCATAGTAAGCAAGGTCGCCATAGCATCTGTTCTGAATTACAGCTTGGAGATTCCCCATATGATATGAATAATAACGTGAATAGCTGTAGCTGTAATTGTTTGCGCCAGCGATATTGCCCCAACGGAAATGGTCGAAAGCAGAGGTGTTGAAAGCACGTGGAAGGAAGTCTGGATAGAGATTGAATGGATCAGAATTGGTATAGAAGTAATCCCAAGCCTGCTTAGCAAGTCTGTAACCAGGAACCCAACCCTCTAAATTCGTGCAAGGCTCATACTGCAAGTTGTATCTTCCCCACTTTGTTCCGTCAATGTTAATGCATGGACCAGGACATGGACATGATGTTTTAGTAGTATTAATAGTGTACTCGTAGTATTTTTGCCGCTTGATAATTTAGTGGTTCAGCGACTGTAGCATGATACTTATCTCCAGTTACAGTTTCAATAACATAGGTAGGCTTGAACTTATCATCTGGGAAAAGAGCTACATAGAATGTCTCTAATGGAGTATCAGCTGTTATTCTCAAGCTATCTTTAGGCTTCTCATGAGTCATCTTACCTGTAGCAAGATCAAACGTAGCCTCATCATACACGTTCTGAAGAGTTACTTGCTTAATATCAGTCACAGGTCGACCTTCATAAACAACTTTTAGACATAAAATCGTGTACTGACGTTGCAAGCGGAAGTTTGCCCATACATCTTTACCAGCAGTCTTGACATTCTTCAACTTACCCCAAGCATAATCAAAATATCTAACATTCTCAAGAGTTCCGTTCTGTCGACGTACAACAAGTTCGCCCTTATGATAGAGTGTATTCTCTGATAAGCCCAAATCAACCTTGCCCATGTTCTCTCTATAAACATGTCTAAATGGATAGAAAAGGGCTAATTCATCTCCTTCTTTCCAATGGATATCACCCTTAAGATCAGATCTCTCACCATCACTGACAGCTGTTAGCTGATCATATCCTTGAGGGTTTGTTACATTATAGGCAAAGAGTCGGTCACCTGCATTCCATGTAATTCCATCCGTCAGTGATATATTTGTACGTGTCAAAGGCCCATTGTCCTGCGTCAATACAAACGTACGAGTTGATAAACCGACTGATTCGGAATGTTCTTCAGCATTCTCAGATGAACAAGATACCAGACCAAGAACTGCTACACTAAGCAATAAAGAGTAAAGATTTCTAATCATCATGATTCTTAGGTTTTTAGTAATTAATCAACAAATGCTTTTTTTATTCGCCGCCAGAATTGAAAAAGAATCCATTTGTTACAGACTTTGGAGCAGACTTGCTTGGAGTTTTTGTATTATTACAACTTCCACATCCGTCACCATCTTTGTTACCACCACCTTGATTATTGCCACCATGAGTAAATCCATCATTTCCTGCACCAGGGGTATCTTTACTGCCTCCTGCCAACAAGTAACCTTCACTCTCAACTTTTTGTACACTCAGTGTACGGTTTCAAATAATTTTTTTCATATACATTTTTGTTTTTTTGGTTATTTCAATTTTTAATTTTTATGAATAATAGGTTCTATATATATGCATTTTTTTCGAGTCAAGTTCTATCTGAAGATGTAACAAGATATAGTAAGTTAACTTACGAAAATCTCTCCTATATATAAGAGGTATTATACGCAAAATCCAGATATACTATACGCATTTTTAAGTGTAACATAAATTTTGACGAAGCAAAAGATATACAAAAAAACGTATACACAATTAGATTTCTATTGATAAAAATAACTAATAAAGATTTACGAATCTGACATTCTTAAATTACGTAAAATTCAGTGTTAAATAGACTTTCAAAAGCAAAAATTCTAACTAAAAAACACAACCAAAATACAACATAAGTTAAGCGAGGAAACAGGGCTTAACCCCTTTAAGCATAAGAAGTTGGTTTGTTAAGTGTAAAAAATATACTTTTCGGGTGCTACTTAGGGTAAAAAGCTGGTTTAAAAAGAGATATAAAAGGCTTACCTTTTCCCGCATCGAGATTGTAGTAAAGCGCCACGACTTTCCTATGTAATAAATATGCAGGTTATGAGGATGGGATTAACTTAAATTCTTTTATCTTAAAATGTCGGTGTCAGAATTGACTTAATAAGTAAAAGGGTGGGCGAGTAGGTACGAAACCATGTTAAAAAGCATATAACTTGCAAGCTTTTTTATACGAAAACTTAAAAACTTCTTTACATCTTAATATGCAAACTTATGCATATTTCACAACTTAAGAATTACGTTTCACAATTAATCGAAAGGAGTTCTTATCCGTATGTTCTGTGTTTATAAATACGACCACGTCGCGCATATGTACATATTACGGAGCCATATGAGACGATATAAAACAAAACTTGCCAACGAATCGCACTTCACTGAGTTGTCCGAAGACAGCTCAACGCTGTACGAGCGTTGGCAAGATTATATTTAAACCTGCAGCTTTAAGAAGGGAACTTCCTAAAGAGAGGAGTTAGAATGCAGCTTACTGAAATGTACCTACATAGAATCCTCCATCACTTTGTGTGGTATTTACAATAACCTTACTCTTGCTAAATTGCAACAAGTATGCCCAGTTAGAGTCGGCTGGAGAAGCACTTGATGACCAATAATATCCACTCTGTCCAATCTCTGTCAACTGACCGTTATTATATTTACCCAAAGCTGGTAAAAAGAAGGATCTACTTGCAAAATAATAGTTTACAGGTGCACCTTGAGTAGGAGTCACTACCAATTTATAAAAGCTGTCACGCATATCCGTATATCCTGGACCTTGTTCAGGTTGGAATGATGTCAGCATTCTGATAAGTGATTTTTCACGGAACCACATACCACCCTTATACAAATGTCCCATTGCTGTCCACAGTTTATCATCATCCCAACGTGGATCACCATTCTTTACATACCATCCCAGCTCATTAGCATTAGGCAGATTCTTACAAGAAGACGTTGCGTCCATACGACCAAAGCCTTCATTCTCATGGAAGTATCTATCACTACCAAAAGTTGGGTAATTTGGATTGCTTGCAAATGCAAGTACAGGCTGCGATGGATTGGCAGAGTTCCACTCGTAACCATTCCAATAGTTCTTCTGTGCATCCCACATGTAGTACTTTGTGCCGTCGTAATCCGTTACATTGATATTGGCAGTCATATCATAGTAGTCGTTCTTCTCATAGTCGAACGCTGGATAAGTCTTAGTAATCGCACCCTCAACGTTTGTTGCATAGTCCTTAATCCAATAGCGTACGGTCAAGGCATGTGTACCAGGACGAATTACCACGTAAGCACCATTAGTTGCAAGGTCTGCAGCGCTGTTAGTCAATGGGAAACCATTAGCATAAGAGCCGCTACCCTTTGTTGTCATTGTAATACTCTTACCGCTTGCAGAACCTGTCAACTCACCTGTTGTTGTGTCAAGTGTGTAAGTACCAGTAATATCATTATCAGATGTTACCTCAATCTTTGTCAACTGACAATTCTTTACACCTGTATTGTTTGTAAATGGCTGGAACACGAGGATAGCTGCCTGATGGTCGAGACGGAAGTTAAATACACCGTTGCCACCTGTTGCGTCTGCTGTACCACAGTCACCTGCCTCACCAATATGTGTGGTGCTATTAGGCTGTGTCTGACTCTGTGCTGCAGAGATAGTTACGTTATTGTTAAGACCATTCTTACCAGGGTAATACACCTTATAGGTTGTGCTGTTAGTGTACTTACCAGGAACCATAAACTTAAAGCTGGCAGTCTTCTCTGTCGGAGCATTGCTACTCTTGTTCCAAGTTCCGTTATCATCCTTCACATAGATATGATCACCAGCCTCCCAGAAGAAAGCACCGTCGTCATAGTTGAGTGATGTACGTGTTGCAGCAGCACCTGTCACGAATGAAGTGAGGTTGCTGTTGTTTTCAGTGTTTGTATCTACAGTGCTCTGTGCTACATCTTCATTAGAGCAAGACGCAAAAGCCATTACAATGCCGCACAATGCTATTAATGATAGCAGGCGCACCTTAAAAGTCTGTTTTCTCATTATTAATATAGTCTTTTTATGCTTATTACTTATTTAATTAAAACTCTCTTTTGATTAATCTTCCCACAATGAAGTATGACCACTGTTTGACAAAGCCTCATCACCAACCTCAAAGCCATTCAACTTCTTCCTTTGCGTTAGAGGCAGAAGGTCCTGTGCGGCGACGGCCTGGATTGTGCTGACTATGGAATGATGCATCTAACAAAAAGCTCTCACTGTTGATGCTCATTATCTCTGTCTGAGGCTTCTGATATCCCAATTTAATCTTATTCTGTTTCATAACTTATGGTATAAAATGCTGTTTATTTAGGCTCAGTAGAAAAAAAGGTGGGAAATTTTTCTTAATTAATATTTTTTTCTTTCCTTTGTATCATGGAAGAAAAATATCTATATCAGTTAGCCGAATTCGTTTTACCCAGTGATGTATTACATTATTTCTCTATTGTTAAGATAGAGTCTGATACTTCATTGTTACGTATTTATCTTGATGAGAAGATGGAGAAAGAACTTTCCGATGATCTTCATTTTGAATCAAAAAGGCTTTATGGAAGCTGTCGAGGTGACGGACTTTCCGATTCGTGATCAGTAAGGTTATTTTGGTTCTTCGTCGACGTCGCTGGATAGATATTCGTACAGGTAAGAGTTTCTCTCTTCCCTTGCAGATAGATATTACAGCCTCCGGCACTCGTTATTCAAAGAGTTCGGAGCTTTTTAAAAGAAACGTATGGAGACATCCCCAGTGACCTGCCGTACGCTTGAGGAATTCTATCATATCAATGGACGTAGTTTTTGAGAAACAATACAAGGAAACATTAAGTGGTTACAGGTCCTGGAATCAGTTGTCTCATGCTCAGAAGTGGCTTCTCTTTGAGGATAATATTGGTAAGAATATAGCAATAGACGAGACATCCTTGTCCAATGGTGAACTCTATACGATTATCACTAATAGGGACAAACACGGCAAGCAAGGATGTCTTGTAGCCATTGTTGCTGGAACCAAATCCTTGGATGTCTGCAAGGTATTGGATAAGATAGATGAAAAGAAACGGGAAGCCGTAGAAGAGGTCACCTTGGACTTGTCCGATAGTATGCGTAAGATTGTAAGGCATTGTTTTTCCAAAGGCTAAACGAGTGATTGATCGCTTTCATATACAGAAACTTGCAAGTGATGCCGTGCAACAGATGAGAATAGAGTATCGCTGGGCAGCTTTACAGCAAGCAAATGACGAGAAAGAGAATGCAAAGTTAGAAAAGATAGCGTATCAACCACTGACTTTTTGAAAAATGGAGATACACGTAGTGAACTGCTGGTAAGAAGTAGGTACCTGTTGTTCAAATCATCAGAGAAATGGACTGATGAACAGAAACTAAGAGCCAAAATACTGTTCAGAGAATATCCTGACATTAAGAAGGCTTACGGTTTATCACATTCGCTAAGAATGATTTTTGCTAAGAATACTATCAAAGATGCAGCCAGACTATCATTGGCAAAATGGTATAATAATGTCGCAGAAGCTGGCTTTCATTCCTTTAATGTCATTGCTGCAACTTTCTACGAGCATTACGAAGACATACTTAACTTTTATATTAACAGATCTACAAACGCTGCTGCGGAATCCTTCAATGCAAAAATAAAACTATTTAGGGCTAACTTAAGAGGAGTTGTAGATAAAAGTTTCTTTCTTTTTAGGCTTGCCAAACTATATGCCTATCCCCACTAAATATCTACTGTCCCTTTATTTACTTATTTTATTATCCTTATTCTCAATTTGTAGGACGCAAGAATATATACACTCACTTTTAAAAGTGGGAGTATATGGGTGATATTGAATTGGTATTTGATCCTTTTCTGTTATCCTAATTGAAGAACTTTATGCAGTGTCACACTGCTCTTTTGACCTATATTAATTCTCAAGGTATTATTCGTTCTTAATTATATTTATCCCCAGATTACATCCTTTCAGTAATTAATTCTCATTTTCGGTTGCAAAAGGTACTGAAATGATTTCAATCTCATAAGATTTTTAATTAAAAACAACCCTCATATTTTTTTCACTTGCTTTCTTTATGACTAACAAGTTCTTATAAGTAGTGAGAATGCGAAGTTATGAGGCTAAAAAGGGTATGAAGTTAAAGGCATTGATTAGAAATAGAATAAAGACTTATATACTTGTAGGGTATGACTATCCTTAATGAGGCGACCTTACAATGCAGGGATAAACTACAAGTTAAAAGCAAATATATACTATGTCTATCCTTTTTCTACAAGCAAATAATTCTTATGTTAATTGATATTTGTAAACTATTTTTTTGTACAACTCAAAACCAATACATGCTCTTTGAGCTTCTTAAAGACGCCTAATTGACTTGCAAAAGATGCCCTTTAAGACCCTTACTAACGCCCTTTTGAAGTCCAATTAACCGCCTTTTTACATTGCAACTTTATAACCAACTGATTACCTGTTGATTGCAGACTTGCTTTTTTTATATGTGTTTTTGTCTTTATTTATAGCTATTTTGTTTGAAATTATGCAATGATTTTTCAAACCTTTGTTTGCGGATTTTTTGAAAGGCTAAAAAGAAATGATTTTTCAATGTTAGAGGGTGATAATAGGGTAGATTGTTGACAGTCTTAGCTATGTTTTTGTTTGATAAGTAACTTCGATTCTTCCGTTAAAGCAATATGAAAATCGTTCACACATTTAACGGAAGAACCAATAATTCTTTTGCGTTTCTATGATAAGGAAGAACTAAAAATCAGAATTTCTCGTTTGGGTGACATTCTTACATTTGGGTATATACCTTAATTCCGTAGCATAAATTCTTGTAAGAACTCCAAGTGTCTGAGAAATAAAGTTCTCAAAACACTTGGATATGTCAGAAATTTCACCTATCTTGGTGCTGCAAACATAACAAGTAAGCAAAAAACTGACATGACAAAGGTAGCAATTAAAAACGAGAATATCACTTCTTTCGGTGGGATTTATCACATTATGGACGTTTTCTCAAAGTTGGGCTTTGAAAAACTTACCGAATCAGTATTGGGCAAACGTGGACGTAGTGGCAAAGCATTCAGCCATGGAAGTATTTTCGGCTCTCTCTTCTTCAGCTACCTTTGTGGTGGAGAATGCCTTGAGGACATCAATGCGCTTATTGGACAGTTCAAGCAGAGACCTAATACGCTATTACCCAGTGCCGACACTGTGGGGCGCGGACTAAAGGAGCTTGCCGAGAAAAATATTGTCTATAAGAGCGAGACCTCCGACAAGTCGTATAGTTTCAATACGGCAGAAAAGTTGAATACCTTACTTTTACGAATGATACGGAGGATGGGGCTTATAAAGGTGGGTAGCCATGTTGACTTGGACTTTGACCACCAGTTTATTCCGGCCCACAAGTTCGATGCAAAGTATTCTTACAAGCAGGATCATGGTTATTTCCCAGGATGGGCTTCCATTGGGGGAATCATAGTCGGAGGTGAGAACCGTGATGGGAATACCAATGTAAAATTCCATCAGGAGGATACGCTCCGTCGCACTATGGACCGTGTGACCTCTGAACTTGGTGTGGTGATAGAGCGTTTCCGTGCTGACTGCGGGTCGTTCTCAAAGGAAATCATCCAAACCGTAGAGCAGCGCTGCAACACGTTCTATATACGTGCTACCAACTGTGGCAGTCGCTATGAGAACTTCCGACAGTTAAAAGAATGGAAGAGCGTTGAGCTTGGCTATGAGAAATGCGATGTCACATCCATCAATATGGACAACTTAATAGAAGGAAGGTCATACAGGCTTGTCGTACAGCGTAGTCCCTTGAAAGACAAGGATGGCAAGCAACAGACGGATATGTTCGGAGTAATATACACATACCGCTGTATCCTCACCAATAACTGGACATCTACTGAGAAAGACATCATTACATTTTATAATGAGCGTGGAGCAAGCGAAAAGAACTTCGACATACAGAACAATGATTTCGGCTGGGCACATCTGCCCTTTTCCTTTATGGCTGAGAACATGGTTTTCATGATGGTTACCGCCATGCTGAAGAACTTCTATCTCTATCTCGTCCGTCATATCAGCGAAAAGGTCAAGCCGTTGAAAAAGACAAGCAGGCTGAAAGCCTTTATCCTACATTTTGTCAGCGTGCCAGCAAAATGGGTGCGAACTGGAAGACAGAACGTTCTGAACCTATATACAAATAAAACCTACTACGCTGAAATCTTCATAGAATAAACTGTATTTCTTTGTAGTTATCATACTTCCCCATTGGTTTGGGTGGGGGATTTTATGCCTATGCAAGAACCAAGAACTCCGGAAAATTCCCAAATCAATGGATAAAGCCCAAAATGTCACTTCAATATAAAAAAGTACCTCACAAGGAATAATGTTGCGGAATTGAGGATATATAAAGAATTTTCAGAGTAAAA
>BNJV01002734.1_pt1 | contig 139827 bp, 136 predicted proteins | sample 8540591 | NCBI WGS metagenome assembly BNJV01 (sample SAMD00202457, study PRJDB9452) | human saliva metagenome | host: Homo sapiens
CGGAAGCGGCCAGAGACTTATATAGTCTCTGGCCGCTTCTCTGCGCGCTGAATGCTATCTCTGCCTTGCCGAATGCTATCTCTGCTTGCTGAATGCTTGCTGTACTGATGTCTCTCCCCGAGGTTCTTTTACCGGACAGAAGGCCAGGCCGGGAAGCCACACAGGGCTCCGGCCTGACCCACACCACCAACCAACCGAAGCGCCCCCTTCAAACCCAACCTGCACCGGCGCTGGCTACCCACACGAACACCACCACAGCCCCTATGCGTCCCTCAGGCGCTTCCCTGCGCGACAGTGCGCACCAAATGGTCCTCTGGCCCGATTGGGCCGTGTTAGGCCGGCTACGCGTCGTTATGGCGCGTGAGTGCTGCTGGTTCGAGCACGCACGCTCGTGACGTCGGTGTCGCAGCCCGCTGTGTCATCGCGCGCTGTGGCGCCGGCGCGGCCTTCAGGCGGACCGGCTAGGTGGGTGTGCCCGTCGTTGCGCTTCGCTGTTCTTGCTGTCGCGCCTCCTTCGTGCTCGCCGCCGGCCCGCTGTGACTCCTCGCCGCCGCTGCGGCGTGTCGCTGCCCTGCTCGCGTACCACGGCCTCGTGCCAAGGCGAACGTGGCAGAGTTTGCGCCGGCGGCGGGGATGGTGTCGGCTCTGCGCCTGACACTTTCGCGCCGACGGAACGTTGTTCAGCTGAAACACTGCCAATGTTGCTGTGACAACAGTTGGACGATAGTCCCATATCGTTTGACAATTCAATGATGCAGATTGCCTGATCACGGCAAAGTTGTGAGACGCGTCGATAATTTGTAGGACCTGTGTCCTAATCGATAGCCGAATGGGTTGTTCTGAAATGTAGCAGGATGTAATGTACTTGATGTTTCAATAATGCACCGAAAGGAAACGTCATGGCTTCCATTGCTGTCGTTCTCGGTTCCGTTCGCCCCGGTCGTGCGGGCGAGCAGGTGGTGCGCTGGATCGAGGAGCAGGCGCTCCAGGTCGAGGGCGTCAACCCCATCCTCATCGATCTTCGTGACTACGATCTGCCCCTCTTCGCTGAGGAGATGTCCCCCTCGATGCAGGCCCCGACCCTGCCCGAGGCCGTGCGCCTGCGCGCCAACATCGAGGCGCTTGACGCCGTCGTGTTCGTGACCCCCGAGTACAACCACTCGATCCCCGGTGTCCTCAAGAATGCGATCGACTACCTGCCCCCGGCCACCCTCAAGGACAAGGCCACCGCGCTGATCGGCTACTCCTGGTACGGCGGCGTGGCCCCTCGCGCCCACCTGCGCGATATCCTCTCCACCTTCGGCGCCGACGTGCGTGAGCAGGAGCTGAGTATCAACCTCGGCTCGGACTTCGTCGACGGTGCCTTCAAGCCCTCTGACGAGCTGAGCGCCTCGCTTCGCCAGCTCCTGGCCTCCCTGGCCTGAGTGCTGCCCCCGACAGGGGACATGCGAGCAGTATCGACGCGAGAACATCGCCGCAGCGCCACGCGTGGCGCCGCAGACATGACACGGGCGGCCCGGCAGGAAACTGCCGGGCCGCCCGTTCGTCGTAACTGGGAGTCGAATCCAAGGCTCAGATCCACGTGGGTAGCCACATGTGCGCGCGCCAAAACTCGTAGTCGACGACGTCGCCGCGCCACAGGGGCATGAAGTAGAAAGCGCACGCGAGAATCGCGATCGTCAGCGCGGCGGCCAACAAACGACCCGCGGTCGCGGAGCGCAGCGGTGGGGGAGAAGACGGGGCTGCCCCGGTGATCGTGACGGCATCGGCCAGGAGTGCGACCATCCACGCGACCCCCAGCGCGACGAAGGGCACGAAGGCCACCGTGTAGAACGTGAAGATCGTCCGGTGTGCGTAGGTCAGCCAGGGCACGTACAGGGCGAGGTAGCCCGTCAGGATGACGCCGGAGCGCCAGTTTCGGTAGCGAAGAGTCACGATGAGCACGAGGAGGAGTGCTCCAATGCCGATCCACCACAGAACCGGGTTACCCAGAGCAACGACGTTCGTCGCGCACTTTCCAGAGGCACACCCGGTGATTGACGCGTCGTTTGACCAGTGGAAAGACGTTGGTCGTACCTGCGCGAGCCACGTGTAGGGGTTGGACTGGTACGTGTGGGGCGTCGTCAGGCCGGTGTGGAATGTCCACATGTCCTTGTGGTAGATCCATAGGTCGGCGAGGGCGCCGGTGAATCCGGGGATGCCGGATCGTCCGTGTCCGTGGGCCTGGGGGTGTGTGAACCAGCCGAACCAGGAGGCAATGTAGGTGAGGATCGCGCTGGGGACCATGAGGATGAATGCCCACCACACGTCCGCGATGAGTGCCCCGCGCACGGGCGAAGGATGGCCGAGCCGCCAACGGTAGGTGACCTCGCGAATGGCGACGAAAATGCCGAGGCAGGCGAGGACGTAGACGCCGGACCACTTCACCGAGGATGCCAGGCCGCACAGGATGCCGGCGGCGAGCAGCCAGGGTCGCCGACCCGCGTTGGGGCCGATCGCGAAGCCGTGTTGGTCGCGCAGGGTGACGAATGTCCACAGGTTGGCCCAGCCGTGGCGCGGGGCTCCGATGCCGTCCCATGCGGTGAGCTTGCTAGTCAGCGTTGGGCGTGACATCTGCTGGTCCTTGACGACGCACAGGAACGCAGCCAGGGCGAACATCGCGAGGTAGCCGTCGAGGATGGAGGTGCGGCTCATGACGATGGCGATGCCGTCGGTGGCCAGGAAGAGGCCAGCGAGGAGGGTGAGGAGGGGGCTGTGGAAGAGGTTCTGCGCGAGTCGGCACAGGAGGAATACGGTGATAACGCCGCAGATTGCGGTCACGATGCGCCAGCCCACCGGGTCTGTCTGTCCGAGCGCTTCCATGCCCAGGCCGATGAGCCACTTGCCCGTCGGCGGGTGGACGGGGTACCCGCCTTTGACCGCGAGCCCGGAGACGTTGCCCGCGACGAAGGATGCGTCGTAGTTGTTGGGCCACGTGCCCTCGTAGCCGAGCGTGATGAGTGACCAGGCGTCCTTGACGTAGTAGGTCTCGTCGAAGACGAGGGTGCGGACGTTGTCCAGTCCGGTCATCCGAATGATGGCCGCGATGATCGTGGCGACCGCGGTGGCCACCCAGCCGGCGGTCGGGGTGTGCAGGTGGGCTGCCCAGATGTCCCCGCCTGTCGTTGACGAGGCCGGGGCGGGGTCGTGGGGGACGCTGGCCTCGGATGTTTCGTTCTCTCGGTTGGGATTCCCGGGGCTTGGGTCCTCCGGTGCTCCGTCCTCGGGAGTCGTGTCCGCGGGGGACGAGGCCGGGGCGGGCGCGTTCTCGGAGGCGGCGGCAGGGAGAACCTTGCCGTGGGGGTCGGGTGCCTCGACGTCCTGTGGGTTGTCGTGGGTCGTGTTCGTGGTATCCATCGATGCCGAGTCTAGCGGGCTGTGTGGCGCTGTGAGCAATTGCCTGAACGTTTGCTACCGGCTCGTGGGAGGGTGTGCATCGGCCAGGTGTTGAGAATTGTTCTCGCAATGCTCTATAATTTTCGGGTACCCGAAATCCGTTGGAGCGATGATGATCCCCTCAACAACCCGCCGCGCGGCACTCGCCATCCTCGGCCTCGCCCTCGCGCCCCTAGCGGCGTGCGCGCCCACCTCCTCGGCACACGGCCTCACAGTCGTCGCCACAACCACGCAGATCTGCGACTACGTCACCCAGATCGCCGCAGCCTCCACCGACCTCTCCCTGGATAAGACCGACGCCTCCGGCAAGAGCTCCCACGTGGGCGTCGCCCCCGACAATGCGGCCCTGACCATGAGCCTGACGTGCCTCCTCGCCCCCAACGCCTCGGCGCACGAACACGAGATGACCCCTGCTCAAACCGCGGCCCTGGCCGACGCTGACGTCATGGCCGTCTCCGGCGTCGACCTCGAGCACTTCCTGGACGACGCGGTTGCCTCCTCCGGCTTCCACGGGCGTATGGTCGTCACCTCCGGCGTCCTGACCGCCTCCGACGTCGACAACCCCGGCGCGGCCGACCCGCAGACCCCCTACACGATCGACCGCGGGACCGAGCGCGTCGAGGTCTCCCCCTGGCCCTTCCCGCCCGAAAATGCGGGCGAGGCACCCGAATTCCGCTTCGACCCCCACGTGTGGACCTCGCCCAAGCGGGCCCGCGTCCAGGTCGAAAACCTGGGAGCTGGCCTGGCCGCCGCCGCACCCGACGCCGCCGCCTCGATCAACGCGGCCACGGCCTCGTACCTGGAGGACCTGGACGCCCTCGACGCGTGGGCGACCGCCTCCATCGAGACCGTCCCGGAGGGCCAGCGCGTCCTGTTCACCTCGCACGACGCCTTCGGCTACTTCTCGGGCGACTACGGGATCCGCTTCATCGGCGCGGCGCTGACCGACTTCAACGACCAGCAGGACGCGACCGCCGACCACATCGCCTCCGCCGTGCAGGCCGTCAAGGACTCGGGCGCCGTCGCGCTCTTCGCGGAAAACTCCAACAATTCCAAGTCCATCGAGGGCGATCGCGCGCGGCGCCGGCGTCACCCCCATCGTGGGCGACGACGCGCTCTACGGCGACTCGCTCGGCCCCGACGGGAGCGCCGGAGCCACCCTACGTGGGCTCGATTATCCACAACGTGCGCGCGGTGACCGACGCGTGGGGCGGCACCGCCCCGGCGTTGCCCGAACGGCTGGCGGGTCAGTGATGTCTCACCTCGTTTCTTTTTGAGGACGCGGCGCTGGGGTATGGCAATACCCCGGCGCTGTCCGGCCTGACCCTCGACGTGGATGGGGGTCAGGCCCTCGCGCTTGTTGGCCCCAACGGCGGCGGTAAAACCACGCTCCTGCGCGCCGTCGTCGGCGGCTGCCAGATCCTGTCGGGGCGCGTGTCCGTCGCTGCGTCGCGCATCGGCCTGGTCCCCCAGAGCGCCGACCTGGACCTGACCTTCCCGGTCAGCGCCTCCGAGGTCGTCACCATGGGCCTGATCGCCGAGGCCGGGTGGGGTCGGCGCATCACCGCGGACATGCGGCGCCGCGTGGGCGAAGCCCTCGAGAAGGTCAACCTTTCCGACCGCGCCTCCCATCGTTTCGGCACGCTCAGCGGCGGGCAGCGCCAGCGCGTCCTCGTGGCCCGCGCCCTCGTCGCCCAGCCCGAGCTGGTCATGATGGACGAGCCCTTCAACGGCCTCGACGCGCCCAGCCGCGACATCATCACCGGACTCATCGCCTCCCTCACCGCCGACGGCGTCGGGGTCGTCGTGTCCACCCACGACCTCTCGCTCGCGCGCGACGTGTGCTCCCGGGCCTGCGTGATCGCCTCGCGCCTCGTGGCCCTGGGCCCCGTCGACGAGGCCCTGGCCCCCTCGGTGCTTGCACGCGCCTACGGGTCGAGCGCCGACGAAGCGATTGCGGCGCTGTCATGATCGCCCCCTACCTGCTGCGCCCCATCATCGTCCTGGGGCTGCTGGCCCTGGCGGTGGGGCCTGCTTCGACGCTTGTGAACCTGCGCCGGGCCGAGTTCAGCGCCGAAACCATGGTGCACGGCGTCTTCCCCGGCATCGTGGTGGGCATGGCCGTGGGCGGGCGCGACGCCATCATTCCCGGCGGTGCCGTATGTGCGGCGCTCATTGCCGCCTCCCTGACGGCGGCCTCGCGGCGCCCGCGCTCCTCCGAGGCCACCACCGCCGTCCTGCTGACCGCCTTCTTCTCCCTGGGCATCGTCATCTCCCTGCGCATCGGTGACATGTCCGGTCAGCTCGAATCCCTCATGTTTGGGCGCCTCCTGGACATTACGCCCTCTCGGATGTGGACCAGCGCCGCGGTCCTGGCCGTGGCGGGCCTGCTGCTGCTGGCTAGCTGGCGCGCCCAGATCGCTGTGGCCTTCGACCGCGAGGCTGCGGGCGTCAGTGGCATCCCCGTCACCTGGATCGACGTCGCCTTCAACGCGGCGCTCGGCGCGATCGTCGTCGCGGCCTCGACGGCCGTGGGCGTCCTCCTCGTCGTCGGTTACCTCATCGTGCCCGGCGCCTTCGGGCGCCTGCTCGCCTCTGGCACGCGCGCGATGGCGGCGTTGGCCGCGCTGAGTGCGCTGGTGGGCGGCTGGGCGGGCTTTGGTGTCGCCTGCTGCGCGCGCCCCGGCCCCTGTCGCCGCAGGCCTGCGTCGCCCTCGGCGTGCTCGCCTGCTTTGCGCTCGGCTGCGTGATCCGGAAGCTGCGCGACGCTCCCGCGGGGCGGGACGAGGCCTCGGCCGGCTCTCAGGATTCCCTGACCGCGCGTGAAACAGTGCGTGAAACAGGTGCTGTCGCGGGACCAGATCTGAGCTCCGAGCGTGAAACAGCGCGTGAAACAGGGGAGAGCGCGGGCCGTGAGCGTGAAACAGTGCGTGAAACGTGGGCGTCGGCGCTGCTGATGGCGGGGGGAGGCCTCGTGATCCTTAGCCTCCTGCTCGTCCCCGCCCTGCACGTCACCCTGATCGGTGCCCTCGGTGGCCTCGTCGGGGCGTTCGCATACCTGGACAAGCGCATCTTCTTCGCCGAATCCGTCACCCATGGAACCTTCCCCGGCGCGGTCCTCGGCGTCGTCATCGCCGCCGCCCTCGGCCTGGGACACTCGGGCATGTCGGCCGCTCTCTACGTCGGCGCCTTCCTCGGAACGATCCCGCTGGTCGCGCTGATGCGATCCCTCGCGTCGATCCCCGGCATCTCCAGCCAGGGCGCCGCGGGCATCGTCCTGACCGCCGGATTCGCCACCGGGTACTTCCTGGCCACCTGGTTCAAGCCCCTGCCCCTTGCGGTCAGCTCCTTCCTGACCGGATCCGTCATGACCGTCTCGCCCGCGGACGTCGCCTGGGCGGGGGCCGTCCTTACGGTCGCGCTCGCGGTTGTCGCCGCTGGGCACCGTCAGCTCCTGGCCCACTGCTTCGACCCCGCCGACCCCGGGGCCGCGCGCGGGGCCTCTCGCAACGAGCGCATCATCCTGGGCCTCATCCTCGCCGCCGTCACCGTCGCGATCCCCGCCGTCGGCACGATTCTGTCGATCGCCCTCATCGCCGCCCCCGCCGCGGCAATCGCCCCCCACGCGCGAAGCTCGCGCGCCTTCCTCATCGCCTGCCCCCTCCTCGGTGCCCTCGTCGGCCTGGCTGGCTTGGTGATCGCCGTGCCCGCGCGGCTCAGCGCCGGCGGCACTATCGCTCTCCTGTGCGCGGGCGCCGTCCTGGCCTCACGCCTGCCCGGCTGGGTGCGCGCGAGGAGCGCGTAGCACGTGCTGAGCGGAGACAGTGCAGCCGTCGCGCGTTCTCCCTATTGGAAACCGGCAGGTATCCGACAGGGAGAACGCGTTCAGGGTTATCGGCCGATGCGCGCGCGGCTGGCATCTCCTCGAGATCCAACTGATGCGGAGAATCAGTCGGTCGACGGATCGACGTCCCTAGCGATCCGCGACTGGCACAGAGCCACGCCCCAGGCGCATGGCATCGGTGCCGTGGGCAATCAGCCGCACTGCCAATTGCAGTGCGGGCAGCGGTAGTTCTGCGCGTTGAAAGTGACGTAGAAGACGCCCGAGCAGTGCGAGCACACTCGTCGGATGTTCTCATTGCCACGCGGACTTGCGGATGCGACGTACGTGAACATCGTGTGATCACCTCCTTTCGTGATACACACGATACAAACCGGGAGCTCGCGGCGCGACGGGCAACGAGAGAAATGTACTAGTACTTGTACAGCAAGTGTTCGTCGCGGGTCCCTAGTCGGGGAGGCGCCGTGGTCCGCCAACCTCCGGAGCGGCACCCGACGCGGATGATCGCTGAGGCCATCCGGCCTCGTCCCCGAGCGCAGTGTATGAGCAACAGTCATCCATCACCCCTCCAAATACCCAAACAATCGCTATTTTTGTGCGCTCAGTGCGTGTCGATGCTTCCCCCACCCACCGCGCCGCTCACAAGAAGACCCGCGCGGTTGTCGCGACGAAAAATGCCCTCTGACCAGCGGTGTTGGAATAAGCGTTCCTGGGCAATTAGACTGAGAAAAAAATACGTCTTAGCCCGGTCAATCAGACCCAGAAGCGCGGGGAGGCACGAAGATGAAAACCGCTGCACAGATCGTGGTCATCGATGATCACCGCGTCGTCGGACTCGGCGTCAAGGCAGCGTTCGAGGACCAGGGGGCCGACGCCTCCATTACCTGGTCGCCGACCGTTCGCGAGGCGCGGTGGAAGCGCGGGCAGGTCGCCGTCCTCGACCTGCGCCTCGCCGACGGCTCCGCCCCCGACACGAACATCGCGTACATCAACGGATACGGGATCCCCGTGGTTGTCTACACCTCCGGCGACGACCCCTACCTGGTGCGACGCGCGATCGCCGGCGGTGCCCTGTCCATCATCCGCAAGAGCGCGCCACCCGACGACCTCGTCGAGGCCGTCCTCGCCGCCGCCGACGGCGTCACCTTCCCCACCCCGGATTGGGCCGCGGCACTGGACGCCGACGAAGATTTCGTCGCAGAACACCTCTCAGACCTCGAGGCGCACATCCTCGCCCACTACGCCTCCGGTGAGAGTTCCGCCTCCGTGGCGCGTGCCCTCAGCGTCTCCAAAAACACCGTGAACACTTACATCGCGCGGATCCGCGATAAGTACAGGGAATCCGGGCGCCCCGCAGAATCGCGCGTCGACCTCTTCCGACGCGCAGCTGAAGACGGCCTCGTCAGCTACTACGACTAATGCACCCGCGCGACCTCGGCCCCTACGCGCTGCATATGCAGCGCCTCCTCGTCCTGACTTGCGTCCTCGCAGCCATCTTTATCACCATCATCAGCGGACCCCAACTGGTTCCGGTGGGGCTTTCGCGCGCTGAGCTCGTGCAGTGGGTCGTCTACTCGCCGAACCTGATTCTCCCGCTCTGCGCCGGAGCGTGCGCGCTCGCCGCGATACACAAAGCGGTGACCACACGCAAGCATACGCACACGTGGACCGATACCGGCTGGTTCGTGCTCATGCGCCTGTACCTCGCGTGCTACCTGGCGCTCATCGTCGCGTGCACGATCCTGCCAGCCATAAACCTCGGATCCCCGGTGCCCCCGGTGTATTTCCACGCCATCGCCTCCGACACGAACCCGATCCTGGCACTCTACCCACTCGCCGCGATCAGCTGCATCACCGTCCTGCGCGGACGCTACACGGCCGCCTACCTCAGCGCCATCGCTCCGCTGCAGATCATCGTCATGATGAGCGCCAACCCCGACAACAAACTACTCGAAACATCGGTCGGCCCCCTCTTCTTCCTGCTCACCGCCATGGCCAACGCGGGAATGCTTGAATGGACCCTCATGATCGTGCGCGGCCTCGACCAAACCCGCGCCAACGCCCGCGACGCGGAGCATGCGCTCGCGGGAGAGCGCGCCCAGGGGCGTGCACGGGCACGTAGCAATGGTCTCATCCACGACTACGTGCTCTCGGCTCTGATTCTCGCGTGCAAACGAGGCATCGACGACATCGAGGTGCGCGCGGCAGCCCACTCCGCGCTGTGCGCACTCATCCCCGCCCCACCCTCCAACGGGTTCATGGACGCTACACAGATGCGGGGAGCATTCGAGGCCCTCGTGCGTTCCGGGAACACGCGCTGGAAGCTCGCATGTCACCTTCCCGCAAAAGGCTGGCAGATCCCCGCCCAGGTGGGCGCCGAGGTCGTCGCCGCGACCCACGAGGCACTCAACAACGTTCGCCTCCACGCAGGATCCGACACCTCGGACCCGAGCCAGCCCGCGCGCTGCCGCGTCGTTGTCTCAGCCGGGGCGGATTCCATGCGCGTGACGATCACCGACACGGGACAGGCTTCGACCTTGAGCGCCTCGCCGAGGGGCGACACGGCGTCCGGGGTTCCATCGTGAAGCGGATGGAGTCGGTCGGTGGCAACGCAACCCTGGCCTCGAAGCCCGGCGGAGGCACGCTCGTGACCCTGGAATGGCGCGACCCCCAGAGTCGACGCTTCCGGCCGCGGCAGGCGATTCGCTCCGCGTTCGCGTGGCGGACCCGCGCGGGTACGCGCGACAAAGACCCGTCGCGCACCGCGTGGGATTCGCAGGTCCGCGCGGCCGCAGAGTCGCGCGGCGCGCGGCTGCTTGTTCTGGTCGGCGTTGTGTTTCATAGCTATATGGTGGCGATCGAATTCAGCCACGGGGCCTACTCACAATAGGGGCCCCGTCATCCTCTCCCTCGCGATCATGGCGGTCGCAGGAACCCTGTTGGTGGCACCGTGGCCCGACCGCGTGCCCCCGAAACTCGTGACCTGGGGGAGTGCCGCTGTGATCGGTGTGTCCAACCTGCTGGTGCTCATCCCGATTCGGGGAGCGTCCGCATGGCCGGGCTGGTCCGGGTGGAGCGCGGGCGCATCGATGTTCCTCGCTGTGCTGCTCCTCCTGCGTCAGCGCACGGCCGAGGCCGTCGTTGGCTGCGTCGGCTTTGTGGTCGCAGTCGCCGCCTGGGTTGCACTCTCAGGTAGGCCGCCCGGCCTCGTCTTTACCTTCACGATCGGCCACATCATCACGTTCATGTTCTGGTTTGCTCTCGTGTCGTGGTCGGGCACCGTGACCTCCGCGATCGAACGAGCCCTCAAAGCCGAGGAGCAGGCGCGCCTGGAGAGGGAACTGCAGGTGAGCATTAATTCGGCCATGGCGGTCAAGCTCGCTGACGTGTCCGTTCGCGCGCGCAGGACCCTCGAGGCGCTCAGGGATGAAGAAGTGACACCTGAGATCGCCATGGAGGCGCGCCTGCTCGAGGCGGAGCTGCGCGACGAGATCCGCGCTCCCTTCTTCACCGGAACCGCCGTCGTGGAAGCGGCGCGTCGCGCGCGAGGACGAGGGGTCGAGGTCCTCCCGCTCGATGACCGCGGAGGCGAAGGTGTGCGTGGAACCGGGGAAGGGGACGACGACGCACTGTGTTCGCTCATCGTGTCGCGCGCAACCGCCGCACTTGACGAGGCCGTGGCCGGGCGCGTCGTCGTGCGGGTGTGTCCCGCGGGCAGACGGTGGGCCGCGACGATCCTCACCGACGCGGGGCTGGCCGTCGTGGAATCGAAGGCGGCATCGACGAGCGTCTGTTGAGTGGGGAAACCTCGTTCCATCACTGAAGCACTACACGGTTACTGTGTATAACTTGTGATATTTGCGACACTGTGGGGTGTGCGTTGGGGGATACTGGAAGTGTCCTCTGATGGAGGGCGATTCTTTCACATCACAACACAGGTATTAGGAGTCTGACATGACGCGATGGAAGAAGGCGGTCGGCGTCGTAGCGGCCGTCATGGTTGTGGTCTCGCTGACGGCGTGCTCTGGATCAACGAGGACCAAGGGGGGGTGACACGACCTGCGGGGAGTATTTGACGATGTCCTCTGACGATCAATATGAGGCAGTCAAGGACCTCCTGTCGGAGAAGGGGAAGACTCCTTCAAAAGCCATGATTCAGCTGAGTGTCAGTTCAGCGAAGCTCTTTTGTGTGACGGCGGGCGACGATCAGTCCAAGATTCGCGAGATCAACGGATAGGTGGCGCGCCTTCCCGCTCATTCACCTTGATGTGCGGACGAGTGAACGTGGCTGTGGGGGCCACCCATTGGGTGGCCCCCACGTATGTCGTGCCTCGTGCGTTGGCTACTTGTTGATATGGCGATCGAGCCAGGCTTTGAGATCCGGGTAAATCGACGGATTCTTCGACAGCGCCACCCACAGGTCAGGCCTCGTCCGAGCGATCTCCGCCTGGACCTCCCACGGCGTCGCCGGATCTATCGCGTCGGCGGCAGTGAAGCGGCTTCCCGGCGAGACTGCCGCGCGCGTCATGTCGAGGTCATCGTCGTCGTAGGCGTCGGCCGAGGCCTGCTGAGGCTGAGCGATGTCCGGTGCCTGTTGGGGCACCGAGACCTGTTGGGGCGCCGAGACCTGCTGGGGTTCCGGGGCTTGCTGCAGGGCAGGTGCGGGCGAAGCGAGCGGGCCAACCGAGAACGGCTGATTGACCGGGGCGTCCTTACTGGAGGAGGTGAGAGGGCCAATCGAGATCGGGCGGTTAAGCTCTTCGGCCGCGCTCTGGCGCGGTGCAGGGGCTTCCGGGGCTGGAGGCATCGACGGTGCAACCGCTGTCGGCGCGGGAGCCGACGCGGAGGGCGCGCCGGAGGCGGGCGTGTGCACCTGCTGAGCCACGGCCTCGTTCGTGAGAGGCTGTGCAACGTTGGCCGCCTGGGGCTGCGAGAACGCCGGTGCCGCGGGCGTCGTCAGAGCGCTCGGCGCCACTTGAGCGGCGGTGGTGGCCTGCGCAACCCACGCCTGGTAGGCCTGCGCCTCGCAGCGTTGGCGGCGGGCGGGCGCTTCCACGGTTCTGGGTCCTGGGCTGCGAGGGGGTCGGGCAGCGCCGCAGGGCCGAAGTAATCCAAGGCCAGGACCGCTACCGCACCACCAACGATGAACAGCGACGGAAGGAGCCTGTGATCCTCGTCGGCCAGCAGGAAAAACCACGGCAGGCCGATGGCGAGCACCGCCAGTGCGATGAAGTGTGGGGTGGTGTGTTTCATTTCCACTTCACCTTTCCTTGTTCACTGATGATCTCGCAGTACGGGTCACATGCCCTCATCGCCCTGATGACGCGCCGTTCCAGATTGGCTAGGCTCCTGGCCTCGGGCACCAGACCGTTGAACTGCAATGCTTGGACGACGCTCCACAGGAGCTGCGTGCCTTCTTTGTCGGTGAGCAGCGTCGCAGACCACTGCGTGAAGGTCAGGCGGCCCTTCGATTGGAAAACGAGACCGGCGGGATCGTCCGAGCGCCATTTGAAGACGCTGGCAGGCCACCACCGTGGGGGCTTTTCGCTGGCCGGGACGTCGATTGCCTCCCACGCAGCCTCAAGGAGTGCGTGAGCAGACACTGATTTCGGGGTGATGAGGTGTGTTCTGCCCACCGCCCCCTCGCCCTCGCGGTGCGCTTTCCGGAAAATCAGCTGGGTGATCTTCGCGGAGATTTCCTGACGCAGCCGTATCCACCCGTAATAGAGGAAGCCGCAAGCGATGAGAATGATGATTGCTATCGCCGTGGTCATGATGTGTTTCTCCTATGAACCAAATAGAAACGCGAAAGGTGTGAGGAAGAAAAGCCCGAGCCATGCTTCGTCCCAATAAGAGGGGGTCTGAGCAGCCGGTGTGCGCGGTCGGTGATAATCAGCGTGCTGGCTGCGGCCCCGGGATCTGCACCTATGAGCTGGAGGATGCCTCCGTGGCCGAGGCCGTGGCCGTGGTTGTGTCCGTGTCCGTGTCCGTGGGCTCAGTCTCAGTCTCAGTCATAGGCCCGCTCGTGCCTTCGTCCGCCGAACTGGTGACGAAATGTGACGCCGCGACGATCAGATCGAAGAGCTCGAGCATGAGGTGCTTGATCATGGCCATCTGCGTCGCGAAGGAGACGATCACGATCTGCTTTGTGCCGGGCACGTGCGCCCAGTAGTCCACTCGCATGCGTTCGAGGTCGAGCTTTCGGCCTCGGCGCGCAGGGTCGCCTCCTCGGGAGTCTCCTCCTCGGGGACCTCGATCTGGAACGAATCATCCTTTTCAATGAGTACGCGGCGCAGTGCCCGGAAGTTCGCGCCCTCAACTTCCACGAACTCGTCGTCAGCGTCCTCGAAGCCCATTCGAAGGATGCCAAACACCTCCTCGCTCTCCGTGCCAATCGCAGGGCTCATGCGCAGCCCCGGCGGCTGATAGACCGTGATGTTCACAGGGAAAGGCGCATCCTTTTCCAGCTCCTTGCCGAAGTACATAGCGACGGCGCCGCCTTCCATGGCCTCGGCACACGCATCGACCACCTGATCGTGCATCTGGCGACGCAGCACGGCCGCGTCGTCCGCCGGGCCGACAATGCCCTGGACCATGCGCTCGACGTCCTGTTCCGAGGCCCCCTCATCCGTGATCGCCACGGGGTACCAGGTGCCCGGAAGCGTGAAGATCAGGCGAGGTTCATCGCGGGTGTTGTTATCGCTTGTCATCGTTGATTCTGCTTTCTCGCATGGAGGTCAGATGTCGGTTGGGACGGTGACCGGAACCCACGTCGGACGCTCGGGCTCCGGTAGGAGAATCGGGGCATCCCATTTCTCCGAAGGCTTTTGCCGGTCCGCGTACGCATGGCCGTGCTCGGCGTCGTACTGTCTCTTCATGGCGTCGAGGCCGTGTCCCCGCTTGATGTCGTTGAAATAGGCCAGATCATCTCGCGAAGCCTTGACTTCAATTTGTCTCCCGTATGCCTCCGGCAGGGCGGTGTATTTCTGTGCGTTTGTTAGTGGATCCGTAGTGAAATGATAGTTTTCAACGCGCGCACGCGCGTCAACGGCGGAGGTAAAGAAGCCATGTTGCTGCGCCGATTCCTGGGCGAGTTTCATGCTCGTGTAGCTCAATCCCGCGGCGTTGAAGGTCGTCGCCTTCGCCCCCGTCGCGATCGAACCCGCTGCTGCCAGCTCCCCGCCCAGGGAATGACCGGTCAGGGAGAAGTTGCCCGCGGTGACGCCGTTGGCCATCAGGCGCTGCTTGACGGTCGTCGCCGCTTGGATCGCCTGATAAACTTGATCCGACGTATTCGCTGCACCCGCATAATCGTTATACACATCGCCTCCGTGCCCGAAATCGGTCCCCTCGTAGGACAGGACGTAGCGTCCGTTGTCGTCCCGGAAGAGCGTCGCGTGGAATCCGGTGTTCGTGTCTTCGAGGAGTTCCGGATCGATACCCAGCCTCTCCAGCTCAGCCGATGTGACCTCGTGCCAGCCCGGCGGTTCCCTCCAGGTTCCTCGCGGGTGAGGTCGGCCAGCGAGGTCCATCTTGTCCCGGATGAGGCCCTCCTTGCCCGGGCGAGTGTTGATGGTGTCCGTCGTCTCCCCGTTGTCGCCGTCGTGGACATTCGCCGGTCCGTGCTCGCGTTCGGCAGCGTCAAGAGCAGCGTTGTGGGCGTTCATGAGGATCTTTTGATACAGTCTAGCCCGGAAGCAGCGGTTAGCAATCCGGTAGCAATGGCGGCCAGACATCCCAAAACGAGGAAAGGCAATGCGGCGAGGATCATCCATCCTCCGGCGAGGCTTAGCACCACTCCGGTGAGAAATAGCCCTAGTCCAAGAAAGAAAAGGCCTAAAATCAACGTGATGGTGATAAGGATAGGGCCGATGAGTCTGCCAACTTGGGAAATAATTTTGCCGAGTTCTTCTAGCGCTTTCTTAAGGACCTTGGCTACCCACTTGGTGAAGTCTGCGAGGGCCTTGCCGACGTTTTTGATGAACTGAGAAATTTTGTCGATCAGGTTGTCGTTGGTGCTGGATATTGCCGTGTCGATCTTCGAGATGGCGCGGCCAGCTGCCTCATCCACCTCTTGGGCGATCTGAGCGATTTCCGTCGATGCGTCGGTCGCCGCCTTCGCAGCCCGACGTTCGTTGCTCATCGCCTGCTGGACTGCGTTTTGTGCGTTCTGGACGTTGACGGAGGGGGGCGTGGGAACTCTGCAGCTGCTGGAGACGCTTCTTTGTCGCGGTCACCGTGCGCTGTGCGTCGTTACGCTGTCGATTGGCGCTCTCCTCCCGGGCAGAGGCCGCGTCGGCGCGCTTGTGGCAGTCGGCGAGCACCGTCTGGTACTCGCGCAGCGCCAGGCCCGTCTTCTTATAACGGCCATGTGCCGCCTCCAGGCTCTTTTGGGCGTTCTGCACTTGCTTGTGCGTTGCCTGAACGGCCTTTGATTCTGACGTTGTCACGAACTTATTAAGGCCATCGATCGCGGACTGGATGCTGTTCGCGGAGGTGATCAGCCCCTCAACCTTCGTTTTCAGGGCGGTGGGTTCTCCCGGCAGGGTACTCATTATTTCTTTCTCCTCAGCGCGTTCTCGAGGTCTCTGTCGAGATCCTCGAAGGTTTCGGCGATGGCGTCAAATGTCTTCGCCAGTGCCTCCAGGTGCTCGCGGAAACGCCCCCGGGTGGTGTCCCAGTTGTTGCCGAACTCTCTGACTTTTCCCGCGAGTTTGTCGTGGCCGACAACAGAGGCAATGTCCAAAGCATCGATCCTCGCCTCGTCCAACAGGGCTGCCGTTGCACGCAGGGACTTCGATCGGTTGCGTAACTCAGTAGTGTCGAGCTTGAGGTCCGGCATGGGCGTTTCCTTTCTTCAGAGAACCTGGGGCGCGGACGTGTCATCCCGCGCCCCAGGCGGTGACGACCTTACTTACCGGCTGCTCGTGCCAGTTCCTCGTCGGTCTGCTGGAGAGCTTGCGCAGCCTTGTTCAGGTAGTCGGCCATGCCGTCGATTCCCTGAACCGTGCGGGTCGCACCCTGGGTGAACTCCTGGTAGGAGGAGTCGAAGGCGCCCGAGGCGCGCGACGTGGTGAATCCGTTCTGCACGAGTTGCTGGACGAGTGAGCGCAGCTCGTTGAGCTTGGACTCAAGATCCTTCTGGCCGTTGCGCAGGCGAGTTGCTGCGGACTGCATCTGGTCGTAGGTGACATTCAGGTTTGCCATTGTGTTCCTCCGTTGAGAATTGGATACCCGGGGTGGGTATCGCGGATCTGGTGTGTTCGAGCCGACGGTTCCCACGTCGGATGGGTGATTAGCCCGTAATCTCAAACTAACATTTCGTTTGTCACTGACGATGGGGACTAGTCCCCATCGGGTTTTGTCATACTCGGGGCACCTGCACTTTCCACTGTTTGCCGGACTGAACAAAGTAGCCGCGACCCGGCACGGCCTCGGCCCCGAAGATACCGGGGACGGGAACTCCGACGGCGTTCTCGCCCTCACCGGGCGAGGGGCACAGGACGATCCCTGTCCGGCCGCTGCGCACCCCGGATGCCAGCGAGCCGCCGAATGACCACCCGGACACGTCGGCCTCGGCCACGACCAAATGACCATTGGCCTTCGCTGAGGCGATGGCGTCCTGCAACTGTTGGTCACACGCGGAGAAAGAGAACTCTCCGATACCCTCAACAAAGAGGACGACTCCCGGCGTGGTTTCCGGAGCTTCTTCCTCAAACAGGTGACCGTGCTTGGCAAGCATGGACGCGATCTTGTCTGCTCCCTGCGCTGTCTCCGTCCACAGCGGTTCTCTCGCCACCAGGGATCGGCGTGCACATGCGTGCAGCATGACCGCATTCGGGAAAGCACTGTGGACGCTGCGTGCCAGCCACCGGACGGTGTTGGTCCTGCCAGACTGAGCGGGGCCGGTGATCGCGAAGGTACCCCCAGGGCGCAGCGGCATCGGGCCAAGCGAACCCGCCTCGACCCCGATGACGGGGCGTCCATCGACAACGCGATCGACCTCGCGCTCCGGTATATCGAGCGGCAGGGAACGGATCGGTGTCGGGCGGGTGCGTCGGCGCATAAACGAGGCGCCTGCCAGTGATTCGATCTCCCTGGCCTGGTCGTAGTCCGTGACGTTCCTGCCCAGGATCGGCAGCTGCAAGAGGTTGGGGTTACCCACCTGCATGGCGCGTCCTGGAGCGCTCGACGCGCTCAGAACATCGCGCGGAAGATTGAAATAGAGGTATGCGTCCTCGTCGGTGAGACGCAGAACCACCTTGCGTTGGAACGATGCGGCGATCGAGTTCGGGATGGCCTGCGGCCGGTCCGCCGACACCGCGAAGTGAACGCCGACTTCGCGCCCGTCCGACAGAATCTGCTGGAAACGGCTCCAGATCTTCGCATGTCGGCCAACGAGCTGGTAGGTCTCTGCGAACGTGGCGATCCCATCGATGAGCACGAGGTATCGGGGCTCGTCCTGCTTACCTGAGAGTTCCCGGTAGGAGGTCAGGTGGCTGGCGTTGACGGCCTTGTAGGAGACAGAACGCTCGTCGACGATGCTACCGAGGAAGTCGATGAGCTTAGCAATCCTCTCTTCGTCGTCGCCCTGGATAACGTTGCCGACGCTGGGGAGCTTCTTCAGCATGTCGAGGCCTCCGCCGGCAAAGTCGAGGGCGTAGACGTTGACGGGACCTGAGCTGGGGGTGATGCCTGCAGCGATCGCGAGCGATCGCAGCGCGGTCGTCTTTCCGGAACCGGAGGCGCCGTAGAAGGCGATGTGTCCGTCCGTGTCGGGTCGGAAGTACTCCACTTCCTGCGACTGGTCCTCGGGGTCGTCTAGGACACCGAGGACGATCTTGGCGTCGGAACGCTGGGGTAGAAGCGAGAGGTCGTAGATCGGTGCGAGTTCGGGCAGCCACGGCTTGCGAGGCGCCTGGATGTTCGCTTTGGCCGACGCTGCGCAGATAGTACCGACAACTCGGGTGATGTCGGTAGGGATCTCCTCGCGAGGCTTGGGCGGCTCGGGCGTCTTCCACTTCTGCGGCAGGCCGAAGCCCAGCGCCTCGATGTCAACCTGCGTCGTCTTGAGTCCCTCGGCCGTGCGGGCACCCGGGTAGGCCGACTGGAACACCGAGATTCTGCCGGGGCCTGTCTTTGCCGCAGCACGGCCGGGCGTGTTCTGCGGGAAGTGGGCGGCCATGGCATCCCCGAGGACATCCTGGGAATCATCGGTGTCAGCCATGCGCAGGGCGACGCGCAGGTTTGTGTTCGCACGAAGGTTGTCCTTGATGACGCCCGCAGGGCGCTGGGTCGCCAGGATAAGGTGCAGGCCGAGGGAACGTCCTCGTTGGGCGACGTCGACGACGCCGTCGATGAACTCGGGAACCTCGTTCACGAGCGCCGCGAACTCGTCGACGACAATGACGAGCGATGGGGGGCAGTCGGGATCGCCGGACTTCTCGAGGGTGACGAGGTCTTTTGCTCGTTTTTTGTTGAGAAGGCGCTCGCGGTAGTGCAGCTCCGCTCGTAGTGAGGTCAGGGCGCGGCGCACCAGGTAGGGCGACAAGTCGGTGACCAGGCCGACGGTGTGCGGCAGATCCGTGCACTGCTCGAAGGCGGAACCACCCTTGTAGTCGACGAACAGGAATGTCAGTCTATCGGGTGACACCGATTGGGCCATGCCGAGGACCCACGCCTGCAAGAACTCGGACTTGCCGGCACCCGTTGTGCCGCCGACCAGCGCGTGCGGTCCATGCAAGCGTAGGTCCAGCTGCATGGGCTCGCTCGCCCCCTGGCCGACGATGGCTGACAGGGGAACGGCCGGAATCTTGCGATGGGGGTGCCCCGGTGTGCGGTCGATGATCGAGTGCGAGGCCCTCCACCGTTCGATGATGGCGTTGGGATCGTCCGCCAGTTCCTGGCCAGTCAAATCCACGTAGGAAATGGAGCCTGGCAGATCCGAGTCATCGTCGACGGGGACTCCCGCGTCGAAAAGAGGGGATAGTGACCGGCCCAGGGCAGCCAACTCCTCGTCCGAGACGCGGTCCACGCTCACGTCCTCAAGCGCGCGCGAGGCGCGTACGTCACCGATGGAAGCCTGCCTGCCGTCGAATGCGATGAACGACCGGCACGCCGCAGGCAATTCGGAGAACGAAGGGGCCATCCACACAAAGTAGATACCTCGATCAGGGCCCAACTCGGCAAGACGGTTCAGGCGAGCGCGGTCCACCAGCACGTCGTCCACGAAAACGACCACCGCGGGAATCGGATTAGGGAACTTCTTCGACGTATCCTGTGCAGAGGCCTCGCTAGAGGAGGCGGAAGCAACCTCAGGGCCGCGGTCGGAGACCTCGCTGGGGTCGCCCTGAGTGCGGGCTTCGAGCAGGCCTTCGAGCGAAGAGAGCAGGACCTTCGCGGAAGCCGAGTCGGAGGCAAGGTGGACGCCGGCACCGAAGGGGGGAGTGCGGGGAGGAGCAGTGAGGGAGCCACTTCATCCACTCCCATCCCTGCACGTGATCGGTGGAGGTCATGCAGGTGACGATGACTTCAGCAGGCGAGTACTGTGCCGCCAGCTGGGCTGCGATCGCCCCGCGCGCCTGCCTGAGGACGTCGCTCGGGCCGCACAAGCCCAGGCCTCCGGACGAGCGGATGTCGGCAACGAGTGGAACATTCGTGACCCGCGAGTACTCAACGGCGAGCGCGCGCACCTTGGCGACCGCCTCCGGAAGACCCGTGCGCTGATCCGCCCCTTCGATGGTGACCGTCGCGGTGTCCGTCCCTTGCCCCAGGCGGAACTTCAGGAACTCCGGGTGCTCGGGCCTGCGTATCCACAACGAGCCGTCGCGACGCAGCGCCCCCTCGATGGTCTGCTTGATCGGAGGGAACTGAGCGTGGCGGGACTCCACATCCTCGCGTCGACTGTCATCCAGGTCCTGGTGGGTGACCTTCAGAGCATCTTCAAACTGTGTCATTGCTTCGGTGAACTCGCTTGTCGACTGTCGACGTTGGTCCCACCACGAGCCGATCATGATGATCGGACTCAGGATGATGAACACCAAGCTCGTCAGCTGTCGGGTCAGGAGGAACATGGATGCGCCCATAATCAGGGGGGGCCACGAGGCCGATGAATGGGAAACGCGAGGGCTTGGGGCGGGTTGGTGCATCGGGGAGCTTGATCGTTCGGGGGGTCGCGTGTGGGATGACCTGAGGCGACCTGATGAATGCGATGTCCGTGGACTCGCCAGTCGATTCGGGCATCTTTGTCTGGACCAGTTGGATCTGAGTGTCTCCAAGGAGGACCACGTCACCGGGTGTCACCGTGGCCTGCTGCACGCGCTGGTTGCCAACGAGGACACCGTTGGCTGAGTTGAGGTCGTGAATTTCAATGCTTGAGCCGACGGTGATGCGAGCATGTTCCTTCGACACTCGACGGTCGTTGAGCATGATCGTGCACGAGGGAGATCGGCCCACGGTTGTGCCGCCGAAATACAGGGGGACGCACATGCCCTTGTCATTTCCGTCCAGGACGCGTAGCTCGCCCGCCACGCCTCCCGTTGGAGTCGCGTCTTTCGCCGAGGCGATGTCGACAAGTGAACCCGAGTTGAGTCCTGTCTCAGTCACGTATGCCGTTGACGGCAGGACTGAGGTGATTCTTCCGTCCACGGGATCGAGAACCCTGAGCGTCAGCGAATCGGGTGCAGCCAGGGTAGCGGCGCTCTGTCGCGGACCCGAGGAAGCCAGAGCGGCAGCAACATCTCCGACCGTCGCCGTTGCATCGGTGGTGACCAGCAGGTCGATATCCTCGCGGGTACGCCCGCGCAGTGTCAGTTTGATCTTCATCGCCGGTCCTTTCCGGTGAGTGCATCGGGTGTGCTGTTGCGTCGTTTCTCATCGTCGAGCAGATACAGGTCGCTGCTGGAGACCAGCCGCGCCGCGACCGCGTATTCGACCAGCCTGACGCGCCTGTGTGTCGCCAAGGACCCCGGCCTGCCCCGCATGCCGGGCACGCCCATCCGGTCGAGCTTGTCGGCGACGTTGTCAAGCTTTCGGTTGAAGCGGGTGATAGGCCACCCCAGCCGCGCAGCAGCCTCGGCATTGCGCGGGATATCGGTCGCGCCGGAACCTGCCTGCGTCAGCCAGGGTTCGCACAGCGCCAGGATCAGCAGGTACTGCGACGGCGTGAAACGTGCTTCCCCGACCGTGGCCTCGCCGGTGTCGGCGGCGGGGGCGGAGTAGCTGCGGAATGTCGTCCCGCGCACGGTGATGGAGAACTCGTAGTCGTCGGCCCGGCGGCGAATACGACGACGGCCGACTCGAAGACCAGGGGGATGCGCGCCCCGGGCCCGACCCGAGCCTGCATGGACCCCGAGGCGTCGGCGACGGTGACCGCGATCCGCGACCCGATGTTGTCCAGCCACCACAGGCCGTCGTGGCAGCTGATCCGCACAAGCCTGCGGTGCAGGTAGGGGTTGTCGTCAATGCACAGGTCGGCCTCGCGGCCAATGAGGAACTCCTGATCGGCGCGAACCTCGTAGATTTCGCCGCAGTAGTCGATGACCGCGGATACGTCCTCGGTGGACTCCGGTTGGATACTCGCCGCGCTCATGGCGTCTCCACACATTCGATGGCCTCGTTCGAGGAGCGCCCGTCCGAGTTGCGCACGGCGACCGACAGCAGGTGCGCCCCGGTACAACCGGAACGGTGACCGTCGTCTCCTTCGTCTGGCGCACAGGGTGGTCCTCCTTGGGGTCCTCGACGTGGTAGAGGTACGTCGTCCCGGTGCCGACCGCGTCCCACGTGAAGGTGACCCCCTCAGGGGTGACCGTGCCCGCCAGACCGGTAATCGATGCGTTTGCGTTGGCCGAGGGCAGCCCGTCGAGTGGAGGCGCATCAGGCGAGGACTGGGCCGGAGCCACCGTGCTTCCTTCGCCGCGCAGCACCGTCCACACGCCGAAGGCGATGCCGCTCACGAGGAGAAGTACGAGCAGGAACCCAGCCACGACCGAGCCGAAGCCCCTGGAGGGAGCCTCCTCGGCCTCGTCCGTCTCAGAGGCCCGAGGCGCGTCCTCACGCGTGGACACCGTGTTCGCGGGACCGCTCTGCGGCGCGCTTGCCGGAGCCGGGGCCGGGTCCACCTTCGCCAGGACGGCGACCGTGCGGTCATCCTCCTCGTCAGGGACGGACGAGGCCGGGGCGTGGGAGGAGAACACAGCGATGGGCGCCGCGCAGGTCTCGTCCCCGTCCTCGTCCTCAAAGGTCCCGGCAGGGGCCTCTACCCCCATGGCTTCGAAGGGCGTGGGGGTCAGGCGCAGCGAAGATTGCACGTTTTGAAGCGCGAGGGCGAACTCCCGCGCCGACTGGTAGCGCCGCTTGGGGTCCTTGGACATCGCAATCGCGAGGATGCGCTCGAGCTCCGCGGGCACGTCGCTGCGGCCGATGGCGGGCACCGGGGAGCGCAGCACGCGGTTGAGTACGGAGAGCTCGCGGTTGTCCCCTCCGGGAATCTCAAAGGGGGGAGTGGCCTGTGAGGATACCGTGCACGGTGGCGGCCAGGGAATAGACGTCGATGGTCGGACCGAAGGGACCCGTGCCGTCCTGCTGCTCCGGCGGTGCCCACGCCACGGAGAAACCGCCCGGGGATTCCTCGCCCGTTCCCGTTTGCGCGGCGATACCGAAGTCAGTGAGGACGGGGTGCCCAAACTGGGTGAACAGGATGTTCATGGGCTTGACGTCGCGGTGGATAATCCCGCGCTGGTGGAGTGTCTCCACCGCGCCCGCGATGCGCACGCCGACGTCAAGCGCCTGGGACACGGGGATGCGGTGTTCTTTGGAACGCTGGCCCAGGTGCGGGGGCGGACAGTACTCCATGACCAGGTAGTGGCGGCCGTCGTCCGCAATTCCCCCCCGTGTAGAAGGACACGATGGACGGGTGGTTGGCGACCTGAGCCATCAGGTTCACTTCGGCGTCAAAGGCCGCCGAGGCCCGGGCGTTGGAATCCGGACGCAGGACCTTGACCGCCACGTCGCGTTGGGGCATCTGCTGGCGGAACAGGTAGACGTCGGCGAAACCGCCCGTGCCGAGGTGGCGGACGAACGTTGCGCCCGGAATTGCCGGGGGATCGAGTGGTTGTCGCATTACGCCTCCATTCGGAATGAGATGTTCTCGCCGAGCTCCACGACGTCCCCCGGCTTGAGGACCATGGCCACAGCCCCGTCCAGGCGGACGGGTGCCTGCCCGGGGCGCATCAGCAGAGTGCCGTTTTGGGAGCCGAGGTCGTGGAGCCGCACGTCCCAGTCGTCGATCCGCAGCTCGCAGTGACTGCGAGAAATCTTCTTGCCGGGGCTCGGGACAATGGCCAGGCGCGCGGGGGCGCGACCAGCGGTCGGGGTTGAGCGGGGACGCCGCCCGATAATGATGTCCTGGTCGAGGGGCACCTCTTCCCCCGTGGACAGGATGATCCGGCCCAGGTCTGGGCGCGGGACGGTGACGGAGCTGCTGCTCAGCGGAGACGAACAGATTCGACACGACGAGGCGTGGGTCGGGTTCGGGTGCCCCTTCTCGCACAGGACCGCCAGGACCTGCGGACCGACCGCGGTCTGGGATGACTGTGCCGCGGGCATGTCCGGCGCGGTGTCGGTCCCAACCCGGCGGGCGTACTCGCGCAGCTCACGGGCGCGCTCCGGGAGCATCGTCTGTCCGTCGTGATCGCCCTCGCTCTGCGTCGCCGCAAGCCGTTGATAGGCGGCGCTGGGCGCGGCTTCCTGCGCTCGCGGAGCGCCTGAGGAGAGTCCGGGGACAGAGTCGATGAAGAAGCTTCCCGGGGGCGGGTCGAATCGGGGCTCGGGTTCTGCTGCCGAGACCGGCGGACCCGAAACCGCCTGACCGGGGACGGGTGGGACTGGATCATCGATGGCGGGCTCCGGTGCCTCCCGGTGCTCTGTCTCAGGCGGGGAGGCGAACGACGGGGGCACGGGAACCGGGTCGTCGTCGATGACATCGGAGTTTTGAATCTGCCTGACGGCCGCTTGCTCGACGGAATACTCCGGACGCTCGGCACCGTAGAGGTATTCGAAGCGGGAACGCACGCCATCCTCCGCTTCCACCTCGAGGGGTTCGTCCGCCGCATCGTCAGCTGTCGCTTCGAGGGGTGGCTTGTCGTCGTCAGGGGTCTTCGGCCTCGTCCGCGGGGTCGGGCTCGGGTGTCTCGTCCTCGCGCTCGTACCAGGGGATTTGCGTCTCTTCTCCCGAGGCCCCTGAGCCCGATGGCTCGTCGTCGGCAGGAGCGGGGGCGGGGGCAGTCGGCTGGGCGATCACAGGTTCTGCCGCCGCTTCCTCCGGCTCGGATTCCTCCTCCTCGTCGGACGGAGAGACAAACTCCGCGAAGAAGGCCGCAGCGGGGGAATCGTTGTCCTCGGCAGACAAGGAAGCGTCGTCGGCCTCACCCGCAGGCTCGTCAGACCCGGACGAGGCCCCCGCGAGCCAGGAGAGATCGGCGGAGGAACCCTCGCCGTCGGCAGGCGCGTCGCCCGAATCTGCGGGGGCGGGATCAGGCGGCAACGGCTCCTCGGGGCTCGCTTGCGCGCCCGCAGAGGGAACGGGTGCGCCGAGAGCCGGGGAGGCCTCGTCCGAAGCGACGACGGCGCTCGCGGAGGAAGCAGGCCCGGAGGAAGCGGGGGAGGCCTCGTCCGAGGCCACGGACTCGACGCGGGAATCGGCGGGTGCGCCGCACGCTACCTCGCCGACCGTGCCCGACGCGAGCGTGGCCACGGGCAGGACGGCGCTGATCACCTGCCACTGGGCGGCCTCGGACGCAGGGGCCGTCCACCGGCGTGGCGATCCGCCAGCCGGAATGCGTGCGGAAGCGGTGCTCAGACCACGTGATGACGCTGCCCCCGCTCACGGACGTCGGCCCCTCCGGCCCGTCGACGACGACCTCGAAAGCTCCGCGGACAGCGATGTGTGCTTCGCCCGACTCGTCGATGAGTGCGACGAAACTCGGCAGCGCGGCCAGGTTGGCGGCGAAGGCGGAGGTCAGCTCCTGGAGGAGGACAGCCAGGTCCGCGCCCTCCAGCATGAGCTCCCAGAATCGCTGGGCGAGCGCCTCATTGCCGGGCTCGAGGACGACAATCCCGCGCTCGGTCACCGCTGCGGGATAGCCACCCGGCGTCCACGTGCGTTTACGCATGCTGTTCCTCCACTCGTGTTGCATCCGCCAGTTGCTGCTTCTCCATCGGCTGCGAGTCCGCACCTTCGGCAGTGTTGACGGTCACGTCGTTATCGACGGTTTCGTCGCCGGTACTCGACTGACCCCACTCGGGCTCGGCCTCGAGGACATCCGCGATGACGACGGTGATGTTGTCCTTACCGCCAGCACCCAGCGCCTGTGCGATCAACTCGTCGGCTGCCTGCTCGCGGTCCTTGACGTGGCGCACGATCATCTCGATGAGCGCGTCCGTCACCTCTCCCGACAGCCCGTCGGAGCAGATCACCCACCGGTCGCCGCGATGCACGGGGACCATGAAGATATCGGCGGTGACATGACGGGTGGATCCGGCTCCCAGCGCCCGGGTGATGATGTTTCGGTGGGGCAGGGCGCGGGCCTCGACGTCGGTCACGTAGCCCGCGTCAATGAGTTCTTGAACCTCGGAATGATCGACAGAGATCTGCTCGAAACTCCCTTCGGAGAGCAGGTAGGTCCGCGAGTCTCCGATGTTGAACACGGCGGCGCAGGGCTTACCCCGGTACTCCTGGAATGCGATGCCCGTCAGGGTTGAACCCGGTGCCCGCGAGCCCGTTCCCAGATCCGCGACTGCCAACGCCGCGCGGGATACCGCGGTCGAGAGTAGGGCGGGGGTGGTGAACTCGCCCGGAGCCAACGAGTCACACATGGTGTCGACGACGACCCGAGAGGCGACGTCGCCCGCGTCGTTTCCTCCCATTCCGTCCGCCACGAAGTAGGTGGGGAAGGAAGCCCCCCACGAGTCCTCGTTGTGCGTGCGGCGGCGTCCCACATCCGTGCGGGCAGCGTGCGCGACGACGAGCCGAGAACCCCCGGGGCCGACCGCTTCGACACACTCGTTACCCATTGATGACCACGCTCCGCTGCCCGTACCGGACGGTGTCTCCGGGCGCCGCGACGACGGGGGGAACCGGGCACGACAGGTGTCTCCTGGCCGTCGGCGCGCACGACGACCGTGCCGCCGGTGGAGTGCAGGTCCTCGACGAGAACCCCCTCACGCGTCGCCGTGAGCACGACGTGAGTCTTCGATACCGTCCGATCCGGGTCATCGACGGGCACGAGGGAGGCAGTGGGGCGCGAGGCCGGGGCGACCGGGTTGCGCCCGAGCACGATCGAGCCGCCGAATGGATAGTCCACGCCCGTGTCGAAGGTGACCCGAGCCGTGTCGTAGCGCACCCCGAGCTGCGTGCGGTCATCGTCGTCATCCTCGTGGTGGGAGGAGGCCGACGCGCTCCCCGAATACGAGGACGAGGGCGGGGTGAAGGACAGAGGAGGCTCGGACACCGCGGGGGCTGGCGTGCTGACACCTGTGCCGGAAGTCGACCAAGGCGTTGCCCCGATGTAGTCGGAGGAAGGCGTGGGTGCGCTCGCCGCGGGCGAAGAAACGGAGGGCGCTGCCGGGCTCGGATCGGGGATCGCACTTCCCCACGGCACGTGCACCGTCTCCGTTTCCTTTCGGGCACTGTTGGGACAGGCGGCAGCGAAGCGGCGGCCGAGGACGTGGCGTTCCACGGGTGGACGACCGGCTCGGGCTCCTCCTCGGGCTCGGGGGCGGGGGTCTTGTAGGTGTCGCGTCCCGCTTTCGTGTTGATCGGGACGATGCCCAGCGTGCGGTCGAACCACGTCCGGTTCATCTCGTCCATGCTGGCGAAGCAGATGATCATGGGTCCGAGTCCGAAGGTGAAGGAAGCGATGAGACCCTGCAAGACTAGCTTCCATAGCGATGCCCACCCCGCAGCAGCTCCCGTGTCGTAGCGAACCCAACGCACGCCTACGGCACGCATCATTGGAGTTGCGCCGGTTCGCACGATGACAATCACAAGCATGATGAACCAGGCGAAGCACAAGAAAAGGATCGCAAGCACGAGGTGCTCGATGTCATCCGGTGACATTCGATTGATCATCGCACCCGCGATGATAGAGGAAATGAGCATCTGGGCAGCGGTATAGAAGATGGCGGTCAGGATACGCCACAAGAATCGGCGCCAGATGTTGACTGCGACCGTCCCCGCCAGGTGTGGGGGGAACCTCGACGGAGGGCTTTCCCGGGACCGTCATTTCATACATTGTCCGTGCCTTTCAGGGGTGTGGTCTCGTCGGTGGCCGCGGGTGTTGTCTTCTTCGCGCGCCACTGGGCGAGCAGCTCGATGAGGGAATCGACGCGCACGCGCAGAGGAACCCGGCGCATCCGCAGGGAACGCGTCGACAGGAACGCCCAGTAGCGCCGATACCAGGGTGTCTTCCCGAAATCGCTGCCACGACCTCGTCCCTGATCTCCCAGGAACGCTCCGCGCCCCCACCCTGAGCGCCCGCGTCGGAGAACACGACGGCGTCGAGCGAACGGGCCATGGACACCAGCTCGGTGCACTGCTCGTCCCAGCGGTGGAAACCGGTATCTGCGGGGATCTCGGCGCGGCGGTCCTCCAGCCGCGCGTCGATGGCGCGCGCTTGCGTCAGGCGTGTCGCCCCCACGGGCACGCGCAGTCCGGTGTCCGTCGCGTAGTCGACGACGTCCTCCCATGCGCCCGCGGCGCGTTCTTCATCGGACCCCTGGGTGCGTCTGCGGCGCCGGCGCAGCGCCTTGAAGAGGAGCAGACCCCAGATCGGGGAGAGCGCCAGGACGCCGAGGGCCGTCCAGCCCAGGATCGCCAGGAGAATACCGATCCACGCGGGCCAGCCTTCCTCGTTGTCGTCCGAGTCGTCGAAGGTGTCCGGCGGAAGCTCCGCCGGGTCCTGCGGCGGGTCCGGCGGCTGGAGGACCTGAGGCTTCGGATCGGGCTTGGGCTTGGGGACCTCCGTTTGGGGCACCTGGTCACGCGGGGGAGTCGGGTCGAAGGCGACCCATCCAGCGCCCTCGAAGGGGACCTCGACCCACAGGTGCGTGTCCTTGCCCGTCATCGTCACCGGTCCCGAGGCCGGGGTCTCCGGGTGGAATCCCATGACGATCCGGGAGGGGATCTGTAGCGAGCGCAGCATGAGGAGCATCGCGACCGCGTACTGGTCGTCGTCGCCGATGAGCTGATCCGCGCTCAGGAAGTCCTCGATGCGCGAGGTGCGGTGGCCCGGCAGGGAGAGCTGGTCGGAGCCGTCGGAGTAGAAGCCCTCGTCGTGGAGCGTGCGCTGAATGGCGCGGACCTGCGCGATGCCCGGCGCGGCGTCGCCGATCATCTCCGTGGCGGCGTCGGCGACCTCGGAGGGGGGACTCCCTCGTCGGCTGCTGACGTCGTGCGCGAGAACGCTCGGCCTTCAAGCTCCTCGTCGCTCCACTGACGCGTCACCACGCCGGTGACCCGGTAGGAGTCTCCCTGCGCGAGTCGCACGGTGGACAGCGCAGTCTCGAGGCGGTCGTGGAAGTAGAGCGCGTCAGCGAGCTGGTTGGCCCGATCGGAGGTGTACTCCAGGGAGCGCGCCCCGTCGACGGTGGGAACCCAGTTCCCCGAGTAACCCTCGATACGAACGGTCACGTTCGAGGCCTGGGCGTCGGCGGGCGCGGGAGTCTCGTAGAAGGAGGTTCCGACGTGGCGGAATCCAGACCCGTTGGCGTTCGTGGCGATCTGGATGACCGTCCCGTCGTAGTAGTCGAGGGTCGCGAGGCGGAGCCTGCCTCCCTCGGGCAGCCCGTCGACCGTCAGGAAGCTCTGTGTCCTTGTCGGTCGTGTTCAGGAAGCGGAACTGCGTGGCCGGTGAGTGGTATTCCTGGAGGTTGAGCGGCGGCTCGACGTAGTCGCGCGCGACCGTGCGGTGCGAATCCGTGACGACGACGCGCGTGAGGGGGACGGCGACCGCGAGGGCCAGGGCGATCAGCGTGACCGCTCCGAGGCCTCGGCGCACGGCGGGGTTGGCCGCGCGTTCGTGGAACTCGACGACCCCGCGCCCGCCCTCGCGGCGCGTGCGTCCGGCCACGTGCGCGGACCAGACGACGCCCACGATCACGGTGAACAGGCCGATCGGCAGGGCGAGGGGGGCTTGATGGGAGCTCCAGATAATGCCGAGGAGGCCCAGGATGCCGACGGGAGCAAGCGCCCACGCCGGTCGCGTGGTGCGCAGCACGATGGTGAGCGCGACGAAGGAGGTGACCAGGGCGCTCAGGAAGGGCATGATCGCGGGCCCGACGAAGATTCCGGCGGGCGGTTGAACGGTCAGCAGATCCTTCCACGAGGTGATCGTGCCGACGACCAGCATCTGGATCGTTCGCTGCGTGGGCAGGACGTGGTAGGCGGTCGTTGTCGGCAGTGCCAGCGCCCCGCCGGTCAGCAGGTAGGCGGCGGCCAAGGCCAGCGTCGATCCAATCGTCCTGACGCGAAGCGCGGCGGTGAGCGCGGCGACCAGGACGCCCACGACGAGGCCTCCCAGAGCTGCGACGTACCCGGTGGTTCCGCCAAAGACGGGGCCGTGGATAAGGGCCACTGCGGCGAGCAGCGAGACTACCGCGAGGGCGTCGATGCCGCGCCGGAGCGCGGAGGCGGCCAGGGGAGAAGGGTTCGTCGTCATCCGAGGGCCTTCCACATTCCGATGGCGAAGTCATCCAGGGTGGGCGCGACGACGACCGGCGTGTTGCCGAGAGTACGCAGCTCGAAGTCGGCGTCCATGTCGATGCGCACGCCGGTGATCACCATGTCGAGGGGGAGGCGCGTGAGGGCCGCGTGCAGGTCCGCCAGGGGGGTGCGCGATCCAGAGATGACGACGGCGGTCGAGGCCTGGGAGGCCTCGGTCCCAGCGCGCTGGGTCAGTGCGCTGATGCGTTCTGCGCCCAGGACGCGCTCGACCCCGGAGAGGGAGTCCATCGCGTGCATCGGAGTGGGGGTCTTGAGGTGACCGACCTGGGTGTGCACCGACACTTCTTTCGCATCGACGAGGGCCGCGCGCGCCATGGAGGCCGCCGCGGAGACTCCGATCTCGAACTCCTCGTCGCTGGCCCACGCGTCGGTGTCCAGGTCGAGGACGATGAGCAGGTGGGATCGGCGCGTTTCCTCAAATTGGCGGACCATGAGCTTGCCGACGCGCGCCGTGGAACGCCAGTGGATGGCGCGCCGGTCGTCGCCGGGGACGTATTCGCGCAGGGCGTGGAAGGACACGTCAGCGGAGGACAGGTCCTGCGTGGTCGCTCCTTCGATGTCGCGGATGAAACCGACCGTCGAGGCGTTCATGGCGACCGTTCGCGGGTGGATGTAGAGTTCGGTGGCATCGGACCATGTCTGGACGCGGCGGACCAGGCCGAGGCCGTCGCCGCGGATCGTGGAGGCAGGGCCCACGGCCACGACGCCTCGCCGCGTCGTCGCGATTGCGAAGACCTCCTCGTGGTTCTCGTCCCGTCCCAGCGCCGGGCACAGGAACGAGTTCGCGCCCGCGCCGACGCGCAGCTCGACCATGGTGGCGCGCAGGCGCCGAGCCGTGGGGTTGGAGACTGTCAGCGCGCCGAGGGCTTCTCGCCGACCGTCACGCGCGTGTTGGCGAGCCGCAGCGCGACGGCGTGTCCTGCCCGGCCCAGGGACCACAGGAGGGAGAGGGCCACCAGGGTCAGGCACGTGAAGCCCAGGACCGCGGCCTCGACCCACGAGAACAGGACGCCCGCCAGGGAGGCTCCCGCCCCGATGATCGCCGTTCCCCAGCCGAGCACAGTCAGGGACGACAGGAGTCGCAGGAATGAGCCGAGGCCGGGGACCCGCCGCGCCGCAGCGATGCAGGTCCGCCAGGAGGAGACGACCGTCGCCGACGCGCGCGCGAGAGCGACGCGCGCACGTGTGACGGCGTCGAGGCGCTCGCGCAGGTGGCGCTTGTCGGCGACGGAACGCGGTGCCACGATCCTCAGCCCTTCATGACCGGGGCGGCGACCGCTCCCAGCGCACGCTCGATGACGCCCTCGCGCGTGGCCCCGCCGAACTCGGCGTCGGGGTCCAAGACGAGCCTGTGGGCCCACACGCGCACCGCCAGGGCTTGCACGTCGTCGGGGATCACGAAGTTACGGCCCTGGGCGATAGCCCACACGCGGGCGGCGCGCATCATGGCGATGGCTCCACGCGTCGAGACGCCGATACGGACCTCGGAGTCGGCGCGGCTCGCCTCGCACAGGTCCTGCACGTAGGCGGCGATCGAACGGTCGACGTAGTTGTTGGCCGCCAGATCCGCCATGTCGGCGACAGCCTTCGTGGAGATCACGGGGGACAGGGAACGGGTGCGGTCGGGCGCGGCGGAGCCGAGGATGACGTCAATGCCGGCCTCGCGGCCCGGGTAGCCAATTGAGGTCTTCATGAGGAAGCGGTCCAGCTGAGCCTCGGGCAGGCGGTAGGTGCCGGCCTGCTCGACGGGGTTCTGCGTGGCGATCACCATGAAGGGGCGTCCCGTCTCGCGGCGCACGCCATCAACCGTGACCTGGGCTTCCTCCATGACCTCCAGGAGGGCCGACTGGGTCTTGGGCGAGGCACGGTTGATCTCATCGGCCAGGACGATCGAGGCGAAGATAGGGCCCTTGTGGAAGTCCCACGACCCCGTCCGCTGGTCGTAGATGGTCACACCCGTGATGTCGGAGGGCAGCAGGTCGGGCGTGAACTGGATACGCGAATGCGTCCCGTGGACGGTGGCCGCGATGGCACGCGCCAGCGCCGTCTTGCCTGTTCCCGGTGCGTCCTCGAGGAGCAGGTGTCCCTCGGCGAACATGCAGGTCAGCGCCAGGCGGATGACCTCTTCCTTGCCCAGGAGGGCCTGGCCGACGTTGTCCGTGATCCTCGTGAAGGAGTCGGCGAACCAGTGGGCGTTATCTGCGGTGACTTCCATTGTTGTCCTTTGTTGTGCTGTGGGTTGTCTGGTGCTGTGATGAGGGCGTTACTGTTGGCGGCATTGGAACCAGGTGTAGTTACTATGCGGACCCTGGACGAGGTATTCCTCAACGGAACCACCCCAGTTCCATTCGGTGACGCCCCGGAAGTAACCGTTTCCGTCGACCTGCCGTGCCATCCACGTGGGCTTACCGGCGAATGTTCCTTCACACCTGACGGCTACATTCGGCGGCCATCCCGACAGCTCGACTCCCTGCTTGTAGAAGGGGCCGCCTCCGCATGGACCGTTGACGCACTTTCCTGGCTCTCCCTGGTAGCCGCTGGAGTTGCGTGCGTAGACGGGGGCCGTGGCTTTGGCGCATGGTTGACCGGACTCGCGTGTTCCCTTTTCGCTCGAGGTCTGGACGGCCTTGATGCACAGCTGCGCGCTATTGCCTTCGCCGGGGTTGAACTCGCGGTGTCCCTCACGGGTCAGCTCAATGGTCTTATTCTCAGCTCCCGTGAGGACCAGGCTTGCGCTCCTGCCGCCGTTGTCTGCATTGCTCCAGGAACAATTGACCCACCCGGGTCCGCCGGGCCGACACTCTACGGATGGTTCCGCGGGGGGGACCGAAGGAACTCACGGTGCCGCCGGTGACCACAGCTTCGGATGTTTTATCGGTGCCGCTCTTGCGGACGGTCACCTTGACTTGGAGCGTTGCGTCGACACCATCCGTGAGCGCCGGGCTGGTGACGGTGTGATCGCCATCCCTGGTCAGGGAGTCCCAGTGGGCCCAGTTGTCGGTCGTCCACTGGTAGTCGACGACGTCGCTCTTGCTCCATCCGTTGTCCGGCTGGAACTCGATTTTGAACGCGATCTCCTTCGAGTTACCCGTGGCCTTCAGTGACTTGATCGTGGGGGCGTTGACTTCGTCGACGGCCCACACGGTGGTCGTCGCCGCGGGCGAGGTGTGCGCGTCGGGATCCTTTGTATCGTTGACGGCTTTGACGCTGATGGAGACCTGCTGCTCGGAGTGCTTGAGCTTAATTGATGTGGAGGTGGACGGAGCATCGACCTTAACCGTGTCGGCGCCGGTCGCGCTGACCGTGTACTGCTCGATGTTGCGACCGTTCGTATCGGACGGTTTGTTCCACGTGACCTGCGCGATGCCATTCGAGAAGGTGGCGCTGACGCCCGTCGGGGCTTCCGGCGCGCCGTAGGGCGTCACGCCCTGGGAGTAGAGCGACCACTCGGACGTGTAGTTCTTATTGCGAGCCCTGACCCGAACCTTGTACTCCTTGCCATTCTCCAGGCCGGAGATCGTCAGGGACGTCTCGTTTGCGCCGGGCGGTGGTACTACTACATCGGCCGGCGAGAGCTCCAGGTCGTAGCCTTCCAGGTCGGAACCGGTGTTGACCGGAGCTGCCCACGACACGGTGATGGACCTGTCGCCGGGCTTCACGGTGGGCGCTCCGGGGGTTTCGGGCTTGGCGTCGATGAGGACGCTCGTCTTGTTGGAGGGATCGGATTCCCCGACCTCGTTCGTCGCGGTAACCGAGAAGGTGTGCTCGGTGCCGTTCGTGCGCCCGTCGAAGAGGCACTCGGCGACAGCGCCGCAGGACTTGGAGTCGCCCTGCGTGTGGTCGGTGACGGTGAAGGAGGTGATGGGGGAGCCGCCAGTGGTGCCCGTGCGCCACGACACCAGGGCCGTGCCCGCGCTGTTCGATACCGCGCTCGCCCCCGTGGGCGCGCCGGGCTTATCCAGGACGGTCGCCGTGATCGTTCCCTGGACCTCGCGCTCGACGTCCTTGGTCGCGTCCTGCACGCGGTAGGTCACGGTGAAGGAGCCGTTGAAGCCGGCGTCGGCCTGGATGGTCATGGTCGACCCCGAGGCCGTGGCGCTGCCGCCCGCGGAGGTGGCAGGATCGCCCATGATGGTGAGGGACCCCTGGTCTGCCAGCGGGTTGGTCGCGTACTCGGAGACGTCGACGGTCTTGGATTCCCCTGCCTTGAGGGTGATCTGGCCCGGGCTGGTCTGCACGAGCGGCTTGGAGGACGCGATGACGTTGACGGGCACGCTCGCGCTCGCCGAGGCGCCCTGCTGGTCGGTGACCTCGATGGTCAGCTGCCCGGCCTGGCCCTTGGGCGCCTCGGCGTCGGCGGACACCGACAGGGTGGAGCCGGAGGTGGAGGCGCTGACGCCCTCCACTGCTTATCTGTGATCGTGTAGGTCATGCCCGCCGGGTCGTCGCCGTCGGGGTCACTGACCCACTGGTCCATCGCGATCTGGGAGGCGTCCTCGCCGGCGGCGACGTCGACGCGGGTCGGCACGATGCGCGGCGGGCGATTGTGGGCGGATTCGACCAGGACGGGCAGGGCCAGCGTGGACACGATGCCCGTCGCGTCGGAGGAGTCCGTGCCGTCGGTGACCTCCACGATGATGGAGGTCGGGCCCGAGAAGTCCTCCAGCGCAGTGTAGGTGAGCGTGCGTGTGTCCTTGACCAGTGTGGAGCCATCCCAGCCGAGGCCGGCGCTGGCCTTGGAATCGCCGGTCAGCTGAACGGAGCGCCCGGACCTGGTCAGAATGTAGTCGTTGAGCGCGATTTCCTTGGTGACGCCGGCCGTGACCTTGATCGGCAGGGCGCGGGTGTCCAGCGTTGGCCGGGTGATCTCGGTTCCGGGCACGCGCACAACAGCCGACGCGGACAGTCCGTCGTGGTCGGTCACCGTATAAATGACGGTCTGCGGCTTGGGGGACAGGGGAATCGTCAGGGTGTCGCCGGAGGTGCCGATGCCCGAATCCGGGCTGGAGAGCGTATCGTCCTGGATGTCGCCGTCGGGGTCCTCATCGTTTTTCAGCACGTCGACCGAGACGGACCCGGAGGCCGCCTGCACGTCGGCCAGGGACACCTCGTCGTCGCGGGCGATGGGAGCAAGGAGCGGTGCGGTGGGGGTGACCACGACGGAGCACACGCCCTCGGCGCGGCCGCCAGCCCCGTCCTCTATGGCGTAGGAGATCACGTGCGTGCCCTCCTGCTGGGGCGCCGTAAAGACGATGCGCCCGGAGCGCTCCGTCACGTCGATGCCCGAGGGCGCGGACACGGACCCCTGCGCGAGGGTCAGGGGATCGCCGTCGGGGTCAATGTCGTTAGCCAGAACGGCGACCGACACCTTGGTGCCCGGACGCACCCTCACGGAGTCCGGCATCGCGACGGGGGCCTGGTTGAGGGAGGGACGAGGCGCGACGCCGACGCGGATCCCGCCGATGGCCTGCTTCCCCAGGGCGTCCTCGACGACGTAGGTGAAGGAATCCGTTCCCTGGACGTCGTTGCCGGGCGTGTACTCGAAGTTCGACCCCACCTGGGTGACGGTCCCGAGGCGCGCCGACGAGGCCATGCCGACGAGCGTCACGGAGTCGCCCTCGGCGTCAATGCCCTCCAACGGAATGGGGATCGTGACCTTGTGCCCGGCGACGGTGCGGGCGACAACGTCCTTCGGGCGAGGCGCGGTGTTCGTGTCCTCGTCCATGGCGACGACGGTCAGGTTGACGACGGCCGAGGCGACGTTACCGGCCGTGTCGGAGACCGTGTAGACGATGCGCCCGGATCCGGGACGGGAGCCGCCGCGAACGCGCACGACGTTATTCGAGACGAAGACGCTGCCCAGGTCGGTGGGGATCTCGTGCTGGAGTTCGCTGGAGACCGTGAGCTTGAGCCCCGCGGGGGAGCGGTCGTTGTCCAGGACCGACACGGAGGCCACGTCCCCGACGCGCACGACCAGGGAATCGTCGTTCAGTTCGGGCGGCGCGGATTCGGTGTTGGCGGGTGCGGGCAGGATCGTCACCGTCGCCGAGGCCGTGGCGACCCCGTTGGACACCGTGTAGTGAACGATGCGGGGTTTGAGAGGCCGGAGGGCGCGGTCACGCGCACCATCTGGCGGTTGACGAGTGCGACCGCCAGCGGTGAACTCGGGGGCACGTCTAGTTGCTGGACGGTGAGGACGCCGCCGGTGGGGTCCGAGTCGTTGGCCAGCAGGTCCACGAGCACTTGCCCGCCGTCGGGCAGGACCCCGAGGTCGTCCTCGGTGCTGGGCGGCAGGTCGGAACCGGTGGGGGCGACGTCCACGCGGATGATGCCGGTCGCCGTCGTGGGGCCGTCCGTGATCGTGTACGACAGGTAGTAGGTGCCGGCGGCGTTGCCGTCCACCGTGATTGTTCCCGCCGTCGAATCCATGACGGCGGTGATGCCGGCGGGAACGTCGTCCACAGAGACGAGCCTGAGCGTGTCGGAGTTGGGGTCGGTGTCGTTAGCCATCGGCGAGATCGACGCGGATGCGCCTTCGCGCACGACGAGGTGGTCGGCGTTTGCGACCGGCGGCTCATTGGCGCTTTCCTTGACGGTGACGTTAATCGAGCCGTCGCCCGCGTCGCGCCCGTCGGACACGCTGATCGCGACCGCGTCCTTGCCGGGAGCGTGCCCGGCATCGATGATTTCAACGTTGCCGTTTTCGTGGGAGTTCACCGTCATCCCCGTGGGGGCGGTTGCGCCAGCCAGGAAGAAGGGGTCTCCGTCGGGGTCCACCCAGTTCGTCAGCCCGTTGACGGTGGTCCGACCGCCCTGGCCCACGGACACGGAGGGCACGATCTTCTGCACGGGCGCCTCGTTGACGTCGTCGCCGTGGACGGTCAGCGTCACGTGGGCCTGCGCGGTTCCACCCCGCCCATCCGAGACCTCGTAATCGAAGGTCGACGTGCCCGACGCGTCCTTGTTGACGGCGATCTGCAGGGCCGCACCCTCTCGGGCGACACTGACCTGCCCGAGGGAGGGCTGCGTGAGCGCTGAGGCCGTCATAAAGTCGCCGTCGGCGTCGGAATCGTTCATGAGGACAGGAAGGATCGCGGTCTTTCCCGCGCGCACCCCGAAGTCGTCGTCCACGGCCTCGGGCGGCGTGTTGTCCTGGTTGCGGTCGGGTGCGACCGTGTTGTCGATGTCGTCGACGGACTGGTCCTCGGTTTCTTTCTCAGACTCGAGTTTCGATTCCAGCTGATCCCAGTTGTCGACCAGGATCATGTCGGAGTCGGGCAGCCACAGGCCGTCCTTCTCGATGTCGTTGAGCACAATGACGTCGCGGTTGGTGCGGAAAATGGCCTTTTCGGCGCTCGCGAGGGAGTCGACGACCATCTCCCGGTCATCTGCGTCGGAGGGGCAATCCCTCACGAACGCGCCGGTCACCGACCAGGCCGCGTACGCGCACTTGTTGTGCGCGACCGGGCGGGTGGGGAGCCCCAGCCGCTGGCGCGGGGGTGGTGGTGGGCGTGCCGCCGCCAATGGGAACCCTGATGAGGGCGTCGGGGGAGGAGAGCAGGACCTCGTTCGTCTTCGGCCCGGTGTCCTGGAGGACGACGCGCTCACCGTCAATGCGCTGCGTCTTGCCGCCCGGCAGGTAGAGCGTGGAAGTGTCCTGATCCCAGACGACCACGTCGGTTCCGACGGCCGCGATCTGCAGGTAGTCGGTGGCGCTCACGCCCGTCAGGGGTGTGGTCGTGGTGTCCGTCAGCGCGCCGCGCTTCAGCAACGACGTCACGCGCCCAGCCTCGGCGGACACCGCGTGCACGTTGCCCTCCAAGTCCACGGTCGTGACTGCGCCGGGCACATCAGAAATACTGGCGTCCGCATCGTCCGCGTTGATGGGCGCGGGGTGGTCAGCCTGCTGCGCCCACACCTTGCCGTTGGGCGCGTCCGTGACCGCGATCGTGCCGCCGCGCACGTCCGTGGTCATTCCCCGGTAGTCCACTGCCGACGTCAAGGTGGCCGTTGTGACGTCAATGGGAGCCAGCGTGTTGGCCACCTGATCGGAGAGCTGGACCTGCTCGCCGTTTTGGAAGACGTCGAAGGTGGAGGAGGCTGCGTGCAGTCCCGCGTCCATGAGGCGGGCGGGAACGTTTACGTGTGCGACGATGCCGCGCTTCGCGTTGGTGACCCACACGCCGCCGTCGTTGAGGTCGACCTTGGTTTCTTCGACGCCGGGGGCGATGAATGCCAGCACGACCGAACAGACTCCGAGGGCTGCGACCGCGCCGGTGAGGACCGATTTCTTGGGGCGTCGAATACGCATACTGAGACTCCGAGAGCAACACGTTAATGGGTATCTATCTCATGCTACGTCAGCCCCTGACAGCGCCTGGCTCTCCCTTTGTACAATTTCTAGTACAGTCTTGAGGTCCTCATCGAACCCGCGCCGTGCGCGCACTGGAAAGCAGTGAGACGATACCGGCATGGACGCCGCGACCGACTCGACCCGACCCGCGACGAGTGCCCCGGCCTCGTCCCCGAATCCGCGCGACGAGCGCGGAAGCGACCCCTACCGTCAGCCGGGAGGGTCGATCCTGCTGGCCGCCACCCCCATCGGTGACGTGCGCGACGCGTCGCCCCGAGTCGTCGAAGCCTTGCAGGGCGCAGACATCGTCGCTGCTGAGGACACGCGCCGTGCGCTCGCACTGGCCTCGCGCCTGGGCATCAAGCTCGGCGGGCGCGTGATCGCCCTGCACGACCACAACGAGGCCGAGAAGGCCGCGGGCATCGTCGAGGCGGCCAGGGGAGGGGCGCGCGTCGTCTTCGTCTCCGACGCGGGCATGCCCACCGTCTCCGACCCGGGCTTCCGCCTGGCGCGCGCCGCCATCGACGCGGGCGTCCCGCTGTCCGTCCTGCCCGGCCCTTCCGCGCCGCTCGTCGCCTCGCCCTGTCCGGCCTGCCCTCTGACCGCTTCGCTTTCGAGGGGTTCCTGCCGCGCAAGGACGGGGAAGCCACGCGCTACCTGCAGGACCTGGCCACCGACCCGCACACGCTCATCTTCTTCGAGTCCCCCAGGCGCGCAGCCGCCACACTCGCGCGCATGGCCGAGGTCTTCGGGGCGGACCGCCCCGCCGCGCTGTGCCGCGAGCTCACGAAGGACTACGAGGAGGTGCGCCGCGGCACGCTCGGACAGCTCGCGGAGGGGGCGGACGATATCCTCGGCGAGGTGACCATCGTCGTCGCCGGGTACGAACGCAGCGCGCGCGCCGAAGACCACGTCGGCGCGGTCCTCGCGCTCGCGGCGGAAGGCATGCGCCTCAAAGACGCCGCAGCCGAGGTCGCCGCCGCAACGGGCGCGCGCAAGAACGACCTCTACAAGGCCGCCCTCGCCGCGAAGTGACGAGGCCGGGGCGTGGATCTGTGATCAGCGTGGCCCACGCGGATAGGAAACGACTAGCTGGATAGGTTAATAACCTATCCGGATGCCCCGTTTCCTATCCGCACGTGCGCAAGCTATCCACAAGCGTGCGCCTACCGGCTGCGATGCGGCAGCACCCGAGCCTCAGACGACCAGAACGCCCTCCGTCATCATCCACTCGCGAGCCTGCTCTCCCAGCTCCTCGGAGACGGGGGCGGTCAGCTCACGCAGGACGCGCGTCGGGAACCCGGCGCGGACAGCGTCCACGGCCGTGCACGCCACGCAGTGCGACTCGGCCAGGCCCACGACGTCCACCTCGGTGATGCCAGCGTCGCGCAGCGCCTCCTCCAGCGTCTTGCCGTCCTCGGTCGTCCCCTCGAAGCCCGAGTAGGCGGCCTCGTACTGGCCCTTCTTGACCGTCACGTCCGCGTTCACGTTCGCGAGCGCCGGGTGCAGCTCGGCCTCGTCCGTGCCCGCCACGCCGTGCGGGGGCCACGTGTCCACGAAGTCGGGGTTCTCGGAGAAGTGTGCGCCCGGATCGATATGCCAATCCTGCGTCGTTGCGATCAGCTGGTACTCCCCGCGGTGGGCCTCCACGTAGGCGGCCACGGCCTCGGCGACCGCGTTGCCGCCCGTGACGGGCAAGGCACCGCCCTCGCAGAACGTGGGCTGAACGTCGACGATGATGAGCGCGCGGGTCATGCTTCCTCCATGAAAGTGGTGTTTTGGCCAGGATAGCACCGAGCGCACTTCCCGCGGAGAGCGTGCCTTTCCCGCAAAAAGGTGCCGGTTCCCCGTTTGAGCCTGCCAGGCAGTATTGTTAGGGGCTATGAGTCGTATTCTGTCCGCCGTCGCATGGCCCTACGCCAACGGCCCCCGTCATATTGGCCACGTTGCGGGATTCGGTGTCCCCTCTGACGTTTTCTCCCGGTACATGCGAATGGCCGGCCACGACGTCCTCATGGTCTCCGGCACCGACGAGCACGGCACCCCCATCCTGGTGGCCGCCGACGGCGCTGGCGTGAGCGCGCGCGAACTCGCGGATCAGAACAACCGCCTCATCGTTGAGGACCTCGTGGCGCTCGGCCTGTCCTACGACCTCTTCACCCGCACGACCGCCGGTAACCACTACCGCGTCGTCCAGGACATGTTCGCCACCGTGCGCGACAACGGCTACATGATTGAGCAGGTCACGCGCGCCGCGATCTCCCCGTCCACCGGCCGCACCCTGCCCGACCGCTACATCGAAGGCACCTGCCCGATCTGTGGCGCCGAGGGCGCGCGCGGCGACCAGTGCGACAACTGCGGCAACCAGATGGACCCGACCGAGCTCATCAACCCGCACTCGCGCATCAACGGTGAGACCCCCAACTTCGTGGAGTCCGTCCACTACTTCCTCGACCTGCCTGTCCTGGCCGAGGCCCTGTCCGCCTGGCTGGACGAGCGCGAGCAGTCCGGTACCTGGCGTCCCAACGTCATCAAGTTCTCCCAGAACTTCCTCGAGGACATCCGCCCGCGCGCCATGACGCGCGACATCGACTGGGGCATCCCGGTCCCCGGCTGGGAGGACCAGCCCACCAAGCGCCTGTACGTGTGGTTCGACGCCGTCATCGGCTACCTGAGCGCCTCCATCGAGTGGGCGCGCCGCACCGGCGACCCCGAGGCGTGGCGCAAGTGGTGGAACGATCCCGAGGCCCTGTCCTACTACTTCATGGGCAAGGACAACATCGTCTTCCACTCCCAGATCTGGCCCGCCGAGCTGCTCGGCTACAACGGCCAGGGCGCGAAGGGCGGTGCCCCCGGTGACCTGGGCGTCCTCAACCTGCCCACCGAGGTCGTCTCCTCCGAGTTCCTCACGATGGAGGGCAAGAAGTTCTCCTCCTCGCACGGCATCGTCATCTACGTGCGTGACTTCCTCTCGCGCTACCAGGCCGACGCCCTGCGCTACTTCATCAGCGCCGCCGGCCCGGAGACCTCGGACTCCGACTTCACGTGGGCCGAGTTCGTGCGCCGCACCAACGGCGAGCTCGTCGCCGGCTGGGGCAACCTGGTCAACCGCACCGCGTCCATGATCGCCAAGAAGTTCGGCGAAATCCCCACCCCCGGTGAGCTTCAGGACATCGACCGCGCCCTCCTGGACGCCGTCGAGGCCGGTTTTGCCACCGTCGGCAACCTGATCCGCCATCACCGCCAGAAGGCGGCCCTGTCCGAGGCCATGCGCCTGGTCGGCGAGGCCAACAAGTACGTCACCGACACGGCGCCCTTCAAGCTCAAGGCGCCCGAGGAGCGTGAGCGCCTCGCGACCGTCCTGTGGACCCTCGCCCAGGCCGTCGCGGACCTCAACCTCATGCTCTCCCCGTTCCTGCCCCACGCCGCCAACGACATTGACCGCGTCATGGGTGGTGCGGGCGAAATCGCGCCCATGCCTCGTATCGAGGACGTCGCCGAGCTCGACCCGCAGGTCCTGCCCGCCGACTTCGAGGGACGCGATGGCTACCCGATCATCACGGGCGACTACACGAACGTGCCGACCTGGGAGCGCCACGCGATCACCGTGGGCACTCCGATCGTCAAGCCCACGCCCGTCTTCGTCAAGCTCGACGAAGCAATCGTCGAGGAGGAGCTTGCCCGCTACGCGGACGCTCGCCCCGACGACGTCACGGGTGCATGAGCTGGGTTTTTCGTTGATCTGTCGGGCTTTGCGACAGATGTGACAGACGTTTGACAGCGCGCGGGTGGGACAGAAACGTCCCGCCCGCGCGCTTGTCTATGCGAGGGTGTTACCTTGTGGTCATGGCCGAAGATTTTTCTCGCGTCCGCCCTCGCTGCCGAGGCCTCGTCGCGCGCCCCGCAAGATCCCGACTACCCCTCTTTCACGTCGCCCCGCCCGTGGGTCGACTGAACGACCCGAACGGCCTCATTGAGGTCGACGGGACGTACCACGCCTTCTTCCAGTACACGCCCGAGCATCCGCGCCGCCTCGTCTACTGGGGGCACGCCACCTCCACCGACCTGACCCGCTGGGCCTACCACGCTCCCGCGATCCTGCCCGACACCCACCAGGACGCCAACGGCGCCTACTCGGGCACAGCCATCGACGCCGGGGACCACGTCGAGCTGTGGTACACCGGCAACTACAAGGACCCCAGACGGGGGAGCGCGAGGCCACCCAGTGCGTCGTCACCACGACCGACATGGTCCACTTCGACAAGCTCGTGCCCCCGATCATCGAACGCCAGCCCGAGGGCTACACGGCCCACTTCCGTGACCCGCAGGTGTGGCGTGACACGGACGGTTCCTACCGGATGCTGCTGGGCGTCCAGCGTGAGAACCTCACCGGCGCGGCCCTGCTGTATCGCTCGACCGATCTGCGCGCCTGGGAGTGCGAGGGGGAGATGACCTTCCCCGATGCCGGTGGCGCCTTCGACGCGTTTGGTTACATGTGGGAGTGCCCCAACCTCGTGCGTCTGACGGACGAGGAAACGGGACAGGCTCACGACGTGCTCATCTTTTGCCCGCAGGGCATCTCGCCCGAGCGCGAGGGCTTCGAGAACATCTTCCCGTGCGTCGCCATCGTCGGCGAGCTGGTGGGAACCGAGCTGCGGGGCGCCGACGGCTCCTTCGAGGAGCTCGACCGCGGCACTGAGTTCTACGCTCCCCAGATCATGGCGCGCTCCGCGTCCTCGGACCCCGGCGCCCCGACCCTCCTCTTCGGCTGGGCTGGCAACGCCAGCGAGGACGACCAGCCCTCCATTGAGACCGGCGGCTGGGTACACTGCTTCACCGCCCCGCGTGCCCTGACCCTGCGCGCAGGCCGCGTCATCGCGCGCCCGTACCTGCCGGGCCTGCCGCTCGCCCCCGCGACCCTTGAGGGGGGGTGCCCACTGACGAGGCCGGGGCGCGCGTCGTGGAGCTGGCCGACTCACGCTCGTGGCGCCTGGCCTTCGATGCCTCCTACGAGGGGGCCCTGTCCGTGCGCATCGGCTCCGAATCCGGCCTGGAGATCACCCTGGAGGAGGGCCGCCTCACCGTCGACCTGACGGGCACGCGCTACCCCCACGGCGGCCGCCGCGTCGTCACCCTGGACGCGGGGGAGGCGTGCCGCGTCGAAATCCTCCACGACCGCTCCATCACCGAGCTCTACCTCGGCGACGGCTCGCGCGTCTTCACGACCCGCAGCTTCCTGAACGGTGCGGGCGCCGGCGTGGCGCTTGAGGGTGACGCGTCCGTGACGAATGTGAGCGCCGCGCGCGCCGACTGAGCGACCCGAGGACGAGGCCGTGGTTGCTTGAGTGGCCACGGCCTCGTCCCATGTGGTGCGAGTCTCATTGCGCTGGCGTGAGATTTTCTCTGATCACCTTGCCAAAGGGGGTTCTGACGCCATAGTATGTCAATCGATTGCTACACACCGCCCAGCGCGGCGTAACAATGGCGTTGCGCGTGGGGTTTTGAGAAAGGAATGTGGTCGGCAATGGATCACGCCAAGGTGGCAGGAGAGGTCGTCGAAGCAGTCGGCGGCGCATCCAACATCAGCGCAGCAGCACACTGCGCAACCCGTCTCCGCCTGGTGATCGCGGACGAGTCCAAGATCAACCAGCAGGCCCTCGACGACAACGAAGATCTGAAGGGGACGTTCGCCGCCGGCGGCATGTTCCAGATCATCGTCGGTCCCGGCGATGTCGACCAGGTCTACGCCAACATGGTTGCGAACCATGGCGTACGTGAGGTCTCCAAGGACGAGGCCAAGGAAGAGGCCGAGGCTGGCGGCAATATCTTCTCCCGCTTCGTCAAGATGATCGCGGACATCTTCGTCCCGGTCCTCCCGGCCCTGATCGCCGGCGGTCTGCTCATGGCCCTCCACTCGGTGCTCACGGCCAAGGGCCTCTTCGGTGCGAAGTCCGTCATCGAGATGTACCCGGCGATGACCGACTACGACGCGCTCATCAACCTCGTCTCCTCCGCTGCCTTCGCGTTCCTGCCCGTGCTCGTCGGCTTCTCCGCCGCCAAGCGCTTCGGCGGCAACACCTACCTGGGTGCCGCGATGGGCGCCGCCATGGTGTCGCCTTCGCTGCTGTCCGCCTATTCCATGACCGACGCGGCGGCCGCCGCCAAGTTCTGGGCTTACACGGACCAGTCTTCCGTGTGGAATCTCTTTGGCCTCGAGGTCACCAAGGTCGGCTACCAGGCGATGGTCATCCCCACCCTGGTCGTCACCTGGATCATGTGCCTCATCGAGAAGAGCCTGCACAAGGTCCTGAAGGGCACCGCGGACTTCCTGCTCACCCCGCTCATCACCCTGCTGGTCACCGGCTTCCTGGCCTTCGTCGTCGTCGGCCCCATCACCCGCGAGCTCTCCAACTACCTGACCTACGGCATCAACTGGGCGTACACGACGCTCGGCGTCTTCGGCGGCCTCATCTTTGGTTTCTTCTACAGCGCCATCGTGGTGACCGGCCTGCACCAGTCGTTCCCGGCCATCGAGATCCCGCTGCTGCCCTCCAACGGCGGCGTCGGCGACTTCATCTTCCCGATTGCCTCCATGGCGAACGTCGCGCAGGGCGCGGCCGCTCTGGCCGTCTTCTTCAAGACCCGCGACGCCAAGCTCAAGGGTCTGGCCGGCGCCGGTGGCGTCTCCGCAGTCTTCGGCATCACCGAACCCGCCATCTTCGGCGTCAACCTGCGCCTGCGCTGGCCCTTCTACTGCGCCATGGTCGCATCCGCCATCGGCTCAGCGGGCGTCGCCTTGCTGAACGTGCGCGGTCAGGCCCTGGGTGCCGCCGGCTTCGTCGGCTTCGTGTCGATCATCCCCACGTCGATCCCCGCCTACCTGGCCCTCGAGGTCCTCGTCTTCGTCCTGTCCTTCGGCTTCACCTTCGCCTACTCCATGACGCGCGGCAAGGCCGACATGGAGGGCCGCGCGCCCGCCAAGAAGGAGGCCGTCGTGGCCGCCGCGGTCGCGGCTCCCGCTGGCGGTGCGGCTCGTGCCGCCGCGCCCGCCCCGGTTCCGTCCTTCTCTGACGAGGCCAAGGCTGACCTCTCCGTCAGCTCGCCGCTGGCAGGTACCGTGGTTCCGCTGGAGCAGGTTAAGGACGAGTCCTTCGCCAAGGGCATGCTCGGCCCCGGCATCGGTATCGAGCCCGCCGACGGCCTGGTCGTCGCTCCCTTCGACGGCAAGGTGACGGTTGCCTTCCCGACCGGCCACGCCTACGGCCTCAAGTCCGCCTCCGGCGTCCAGGTCCTCATCCACGTCGGCATGGACACCGTCAAGCTGGACGGCAAGGGCTTCACGCCTCGCGTCGCCAAGGGTGACATCGTGCGCCGCGGCGACGTGCTCGCCGAGGTCGACCTCGACGTGATCCGCGCCGCCGGCTACGAGACCATCACGCCCGTCGTCGTGACGAACAAGAAGAAGCTCGGCGCTGTCACGCCGCTCGCGAGCGGGCAGATTCAGCGCGGCGACCAGCTGCTCGAGGTGGCCCCCAAGGAAGCCTGAGCCTTCCGAGAGTCAGTCTCGACGTAACGGTGGGCGGCATCAGCATCGCGCTGGTGCCGCCCACCGTTCTTTTCTTGCCGGTCGCCTCGGGGTGCTGGCTGCCGGCGCGGAGATATGGTCGGCGATTGCGATGAGGGTTTGTGGCGCGCTGAATGATCAGTGGGGGCTTTGTGTCAACGACGGAGGGGTGGCACCTGCGCCCTTGAGGTGGTGGTGTTAACCCCTTCAGGCGCAGCTGGGCCCTACTAGTGGAGCGTGGGCGGGGGTGCCCACGCTCCACCTCAGGGGTTAACGTGTGCAGTGAAGGGCTAAGGCGCCCACCTATCGGGTTAACGTGCGCGGCGCCGACGGGATTGTTTGTTGACGCACGCTGGGCAGCTGATGTGTTCGCAAATAAGGGCCGAACAGGCAGATAGGTGGCGAACACGCGGATAGGATCTGCATAGGCGGATAGGTTATGACGATGCGGATAGCTTATTAGCCTATCCGCACGCCACTAACCTATCCATATGTCGATAACCTATCCGCATGCGCATCTGTGGCCCCTCGCCGGGTAAGAAAAACACGGGTCAGCGGTGAGCGCCTCGCAGCACGTGATGTCAAGTCCCGGCTTTTGTGTAGGGATGTTTAGGCCGCTTTCTTTCGTGTTGAGGTGCTCAGGCGCTGAGCGAGCGCCCGGGAATCAGCGTGCCCGGGAATTCGAGCGTGGGAGCGGGGCTCTCCCCGGCCTCGTCAATGGGGCGGGGAAGTGTGCCCTCCATCTGCTCGAGGAGGATATCGACGGCGGCCTGGGCAATCTGGCTGATGGGCTGCCTGATGGTCGCCAGGTGCGGTAGAGCGCGGCGCATGGTCTCGGTGCCGTCGAAACCGATGATGGACAGGTCGCCGGGGACGGACAGTCGCGGGTGCGCGCCCATTCGAGGACTTCCGCGGCGGCCAGGTCATCGGTGGCGAACACGGCGTCGATGGGGGAGCGGGCGCACGCCTGGTCGAGGCTGCTCTGCACCAACGCGAAGCGCTGGGGTGTGGGCGTATCGAATGGAATGGTGACGATGCGAGGCTCGAGGCCGGCGCGTTCGATCTCGGCGCAGTATCCGGCCTCGCGCAGGTTACGCGGGCCCGAGCGTGAGGTGAGTAGCAGGGGATGGCGGCACCCCGCGTCGAGGAGCGCGCGGGTGGCCAGCGTGCCGGCGTCCCGGTTGGCGCAGCGCACGTTCGGGATCGACGGGCTGAGTTCGCGGTCGATGGTCACCAGGGGCATGCGGATCGTGTCGTATTCGCTCAGTCCCTCGTTGTGGGCGCCGGAAATGATGCCATCGACGCGGTTGCCCACGAGAAGGGACAGGTATTCGCGTTCGCGCTCGGCTCGTCCCATCGAGTTGCAGATGAGGGTGCGGTACCCCGCCTCGGCGAGGGCATTTTCGACCTCGACGGCGAGCTCGCCGAAGAAAGGCAAGGAGACGGCGGGCACGATGAGACCCACGGTCTGGGTGCTCTTGCCGTGCAGGGCGCGCGCCAGCGAATTGGGACGGTAGCCCAGGGTCTTGATGGCGTCGGCGACACTGCGCTTGGTCTTCTCTGACAGGTAGCCCCGGTTGTTGAGAACGCGCGAGACGGTGGTCGGGCTGACGCCAGCGAGCTGGGCGACGTCGGCCAGCGTAGGTTCGCGGGAGCTCATTCTCGCTTTCCTTTCGTTGGTACCTCGCCAGTCTAGTCGGTATGAGCCTGCTAGGTCGAGCGTCTCACGGACGAGGCCGGTGAGTGTCTAGTCAATACGCGTTGTTACGTGTCGGGCTAGGGACATGAAAAGGATGGTTTTTTGGCATTTATGAGGGTGATTCATCCCATCTGGCCGCGTTGTGGGATTGAGTTTTCAAATCAGTGCACTACGTCATAGTATGGGCGCAACGGGTCCCTGTGTCTCACGATGGACATGCCCGCATTCGAAAGGAACGACTATGATTTCCCGCACCGTTGCAATTGGTTCCTCCGTTGGCCTTCATGCACGTCCCGCTTCCGTCCTCGCCGAGGCTGTCGATGACTCGGGCGTCGAGGTCACCATTGCGTTCGATGGCGAGGAGGCCGACGCCGCGTCGCTCCTCGAGATCATGACGCTGGGCGCCAAGCACGGCGACGTTGTCACCCTGTCCACCGAGGATGACGGCGCGGGCGAGGTGCTTGACTCGCTCGTCGCGCTGCTCTCGCGCGATCTCGATCAGGAGTGAGCTAATGGCGACGCACGACGTTTTGCATGGCATCGGTGTTTCCGCCGGTACCGCTGCTGCGCCCGCCGCGATCGTCCAGCCTGCACCCGGCGTTGACACGTCGGAGCCGGGCAGCATTGATGCTGCCGCCGACGGCGCGCGCGTCCGTGAGGCGCTTGCTGCCGTTTCCTCGCGCCTGAGTGAGCGCGCGGCAAAGGCGCCGGAAGAGACGAAGGCAATCCTGAAGGCCACGGCTCAGCTCGCGGGCGACCGCGGTCTGGCCAAGGCCGTTGACAAGAAGCTCAAGAAGGGGCTGGGTCTGACCCAGGCCGTCCATGACGCTGTTGAGGACTACGCACAGATGCTGCGCGGCCTGGGCGGCTACATGGCGGAGCGCGCGACCGACCTGTACGACGTGCGCGACCGTGCGATCAGCGAGCTGCGTGGCCTGCCCGAGCCGGGCGTGCCCGCGTTCGAGGGCACGGTCATCCTGGTGGCCCGCGATCTGGCTCCCGCCGAGACCGCGACGCTGAACCCGGAGACCGTCCTGGGCATCATCACCGAGGTTGGTGGCCCCACGTCGCACACCGCGATCCTGGCCGCTCAGCTGGGTATTCCCGCGATCGTCAAGTGCGAGGGAATCATGGACGTCGAGGAGGGTACAGCGCTGGCCCTCGACGGCGGTGTCGGCGAGGTCATCATTGCTCCCACCGAGGCCGAGGTCACCCTGCTCAAGGAGCGTTCGCTGCGTCGCGCGCAGGCGCTGGCCGGCTCGACCGGCAAGGGCGCGACCTTCGACGGCTACCCCGTCAAGCTCTTGGCCAACATCGGCACGGTCGATGACGCGCTTAAGGCCTCCAAGGTGGACCTGGAGGGCTCGGGCTTGTTCCGCACGGAGTTCCTGTTCCTGGAACGCGCGGACGCCCCCTCCCTCGAGGAGCAGACGGACACCTACACGAAGGTCCTCCAGGCCTTCGGTGACCGTCGCGTTGTCGTGCGTACCCTGGACGCGGGCGCTGACAAGCCGCTGAGCTTCGCGGACCTGGGTGCCGAGGAGAACCCCGCCCTGGGCGTGCGCGGCCTGCGCCTGTGCCAGAGGCGTGAGGATCTCATCGACACGCAGCTGCAGGCCCTCGCGGCCGCCTACAAGGCGACCGGCGCGGAGCTGTGGGTGATGGCCCCCATGGTCGCTACCGCCAGCGAAGCTAAGTGGTTCGCTGACAAGGCACGCGGCTACGGCCTGCCCAAGGTCGGCATCATGATCGAGGTGCCCGCAGCCGCCCTGCGCGCCGAGCAGCTCCTGTCGATCGTGGACTTCGCATCCATCGGCACGAACGACCTGACGCAGTACACGATGGCGGCGGACCGCCTGGACGGAAACCTGGCGACCCTGCTCAACCCGTGGCAGCCGGCCGTCCTGGAGATGATTCGCACCGCCTGCAATGGTGGTCGTGCGACGGGCAAGCCGATCGGCGTGTGTGGCGAGGCCGGCGGCGACCCGCTGTTGGCTCTGGTCCTCACGGGCCTGGGTGTCGCTTCTCTGTCGATGGCACCCTCCAAGGTCAACGCGGTCCGTGCGGCCCTGCGCATGCACGACCTGGCGACCTGCCAGCAGATGGCTGCTTTCGCGGTGGATGCTCCCAACGCGAAGGAAGGACGCGAGAACGTCCTGAAGCTGGTCGCTCCGTCGATGCTGGATCTCCTGTGATCCGCGGCTTGTAGCCACGTCGTAAACGGTGGGCCCGGGAACCAATCGGTTCCGGGCCCACCGCCGTATGCAACGCCGCTTGGCGGCGCATCAATTATTTCGTGGTGCCAGCCGCCTCTGTTCCGGGAGTCTTCTTCTTGGAACGCCCGGAGAAGATCGCGGTCAGAATCAAGATGATGCCGAGGGCCGCGATAGCGCTGATGCCGAGCACCGGCAGGTTGAAGGTCGTGATGTAGGCTTCGGCGATCAAGAACGCACCGACCATGCACACGAGGATCGCCCAGACGAACGCGCCGACGCGCACACCCCTGCTGGGCGCCTCGGGCAGATCGTGATAGTTGGTGGGCGAGGCAGGCGCGCTCCACGTCTGCGCGCCGTTGCCACCCGGCGTTGCTCCCGGCGCCCCGGTGGGTGCTCCCGAGGGAGCCTGCGAGCGAGAGCCAGCCCCGGCCTCGTATCCCGAAGCCCCGGAAGTCCCGGAAGGAGTGGCGGCCGAGGCCGACGCCATCTCCCCCGTGGACGCCGGATCGAAGGCTGTGCGACTCCCAGATGCGGTGGCACCCTCGTTCTCGCGGAAGACCGCGAGCGGATCGGAGGACGGCGTCTCCAGGGTCGGCTCCGAGGACGTGGGCAAGGTGCTCGTCACGTCCACCTCGGGGTACTGCGAGGTGACGTCGATCCCGGTGAACTGATCGGTAGCGTCGTTCTTGGAGGTAGTCATGGTCGTTTCCTTCCTCAGTTGCCCGACGGAGTGCCGGAGGAGGTGGGCGAGGGGGTTGCCGAGGGGGTTGCTGACGGCGTCGCCGAGGGGGTTGCCGACGGAGAGGGGCCGGACTTGCTCCACACGCCCGAGGAGTCCGGGGACTGCAGGATCGTCAGGTGATCGATGTTTGCTTCGCTGTCGATGAAAACAGTGATCCCTCCGAGTGAGGAGTTGCCCCACGAAGGAGACGACGCAGTCTGGCCCGCGCATTTCCTCAACGGGGTAGCCCAGCCGTCGCGGTCCATATTCGTCGTCACAGAGGTAATGTCTGACTGGCACACGATCTGGACGGGCTGTCCTTCCACCGTCTGGATCGTCAGGTTCTGCCAGGCCTGCCAGCTGACGGTGATCTGCTTGGTCGTCCCCACGGGCGCCCCGGTTAGGTCGAGCGTGACAGGGCGCAGCGGGCTCACGCCCTCCACCGAGCTCACCGTCCAATCCACGGTGTTGTTGCCCGGCGATGTCGCGACGGTCGAGCGGACCGTGGAGATCGTCTGCTGCGTTGCCTCGGTGCCGATGGCGGCCGTCGGCAGCGCGGCGATCATGCCGAGAATGGACAGCGTGGTCAGCCAGCCGGCGCTGCGGTCGCGCAGGGCGGCAATCGCCAGGGACAGGCCGACGATGATCAGGCACACGCCGCCGCCGATGACGATGATACGCGCGACCGTCTGCGACCCGGTCTCTGCGGTGATGAAGGGGATGGCGGGCCCCTTGTCAACCATGTAGATGCCGGCGAAGACAGCTGCCACCACGAGGATCAGCAAACCGGTAATCGCCATGTTCGCGCGGGTAGAGACCACGCGGGGGCGGTGGGTCGGCACAGGGAGAGGGGCCCATCGACGAGGCCTGGGCGCGCTAGGCGGAGGAGTCCAGCCCGGGTGGGGCTGGGAAGGGCGAGCGGGGGCCGGGCGGGGCCCGGCCTGCGCGCTGGTGGCGCCGGGGGCGTCGGTCGCGGGCATGCCGTAGACGGGGTAACCGGAGGGCGCCTGGGGCCCCTGCTGTCCGTTCATGGGGTTCCCCGCCACGTCACCAGCCGGGGTGGCCTGTCCGAAAGGGGCGGACTGGCCCCCCTGGGTGGCGGTGTACTGCGGAGTCCCGTACTGGGGTCCCTGCTGTCCGCCCATGGTGTCTCCCTCCACGTTAGCGGTCGGGGTGGTCTGTCCAAAAGGGGCGGTTGTTCCCGCTCCTCCCGGAGTGCTCGGGGTGCCGTACTGGGGGGCCGAGCCGGTGCCCTGGTGCTTGCCGGACTTGTTCGCGTTCGAGATGACGAAGGCGATGAGCCGACGACGAAGGCGGAAACTATGAGGAAGCCGAGCCAGCTGGCACCGAGACCGATGCCAACACCGCCGAGGACGCCGACGGAGGGCAGGACGGAGGACACGCTGACAAGGCACAGGAGGAGACCTCCCAGGAAGGCAATGTCGAAGCGTCCTTCTGTGGTTTCTTCCGCGTGGATGCGCCCGTCCTGAGCCTCGGGCAGGAGGAGCCATGCCAGGCCGTAGGCGAGCGTCACGAAGGGCAGGCACAGGGCTGCGATGACGGTGAGGACTCGCACGAGCGACAGGTCCCATCCGCTGCGTGCAGCGATGCCCGAGCAGACGCCGCCGATGACGCGGGGGTGGGCTCGGTACCAGCCGGAGGCTCGCATGGACTCAAAGAAACGCTTGCGGGGCGGACGCTGTCCGTAGGCACCGCCCTGGTCCGACGGACCATTTGACCAACTCATGGTGCACTTCCTCTCGATGGGATCCGCATACATTCGGATCGGATACCACTACTCAATCAAACGGGAGTCCCCTCGCGATAGTAGGGGACCCCCTGAACCGCCCCTGATTGTGCCGGGGGTACCCCCGGCCTCGTCCCCGGACGTGCCACAATAGACACGTGAGCAGCACGGTCAACAACCCGCATCCTGGGTGGACGCCGCCGATTCCGGCACCGCCCGCCAGGCCCCCGCTTGCACGCGCGACTGCCTCCAGCCCGGACATGCCTGCCCCCCTGGATGGCGGGCGTGTGCTCGGGCCTGGCCGTGCACCTGGGCGTCCCGGTCATGGTGATCCGCGGAGGTCTCATCGCCCTGACCTTTCTCGGCGTTGGCGCGGTCGCTTACCTGTGGCTGTGGGTGACGGTCCCCGAGGATTCGCCTGAGGCCTCGGCGTCGGGCACGCTCAGCCCCGGCCTCGTGCGTGTGCGTCAGGAGAGGGCCGCCCAGGTCGCGCGTAACCGCTTGGTTGTCACGGGCGTGGCGCTGCTGGTCGCCGCCCTGGCCGGCACGATCCTGAACGCGACGAGCGCCCTTGAGTGGAGCGACATGGGTTCCATCGTGTCGATCGTCGCGGGCATCACTCTGGTGTGGAGCCAGAGCCGCGAGGTGCGCAATTGGCGCTCGGTGCGCTTTATCGGCGCGGTCGTGGGCGGTATTGCGCTGCTGAGTCTCGGCGTCGTCATGGCCGCCTCGCGTGACAACCCGCCCGTCATCCTGCTGCGTGGCGGCCTCATTGGTGCTGCCCTGGTTGCCGGTGTTCTCTTTGCGCTTGTTCCCATGTGGCTGCGTACGACGAAGGATTTGTCCGAGGCCCAGGCGCAACGGGTGCGCGAGGCTGAGCGCGCCGACATTGCCGCCCACCTGCATGACTCCGTGCTTCAGACGCTGACTCTGATTCGCGCCTCCGCCGAGGACCCGGCGCGCGTGCGCGCCATCGCCCTGACCGAGGAACGCGAGCTGCGCGCCTGGCTCTACACGGGCCACGCGCAGGCCGCCGACTCTCTCGACGCCGCGGTCACCGAGGCCGTCGTCGGGGTCGAGAGCCGCTACGGCGTGCCCATCAGCGTGGTCGTCGTCGGCGACATGAGGCCGGGCCCCGGCGAGCTCGCGCTCGTGGCCGCCCTGGCCGAGGCCAGCCAAAACGCCGTGCGGCACGGCGCCCCGCCCGTCTCCGTCTATGTCGAGGTTCGCGCACGAGTCGTCGAAGCCTTCATCAAAGACAGCGGCGAGGGCTTTGACCCCGCCGCCATCGCCGCGGACCGCCACGGCGTGCGCGACTCCATCGTGGGGCGTATGCGCCGAGCCGGGGGGAGAGGCCACGATTCGCCATCTCGCGCGTGGCACGGAAATCGCCCTGAGCGTGCCTCGCTCCGATATTCTTGAAGAAACAGCGCCCACCGGGAGGACACAGTGACCATCCGCATCCTCGTCATCGACGATCACCCCATGGTTCGCGCAGGGGTACGCTCCGAGCTCGAAAACTCCGGGGCCGACCTTGAGATCGTCGGAGACGCCGCCGACGTCGACGGTGCCATCGCCGCGTGCCACGCCCTGACCCCCGACGTGGCCCTCCTCGACGTGCACCTGCCCGGCGGCAACGGCGGAGGCGGCGCCGAGGTTGCCAGCGCCTGCCGCGACATCGACGGCCTGCAATTCCTGGCGCTGTCCGTCTCCGACGCTGCCGAGGACGTCGTCCAGGTCATCCGCGCGGGCGCTCGCGGATACGTCACCAAGTCGATCTCCACGCCCGACCTCGTCGAGGCCATCGGGCGCGTCGCCGCCGGCGACGCCGCTTTCAGCCCCCGCCTGGCGGGCTTCGTGCTCGACGCCTTCGGCACGGGCGAGGTCTCCACGACCGACACCGAGCTGGACCTGCTCTCCGCCCGCGAACAGGAGGTCATGCGCCTCATCGCCCGCGGCTACACCTACAAGGAAGTCGCCCACGACCTGTTCATCTCCATCAAGACGGTGGAAACGCACGTGAGTTCCGTGCTGCGCAAGCTCCAGCTCTCCAACCGCAACGAGCTGACCCGCTGGGCCATGCAGCGCCACATCGTGTGAGGTCAGCCCTCTTTCGCGCGCGCCGATCGTCGACCGCGGACCCAGCTTGCTTACAATGGAATCCCGAGAGCGTGACAGCGCCTGACCGCCCCGCACGGACGGCCTCTTTTATTTCTGCTACCTCGGAGGATGCATGTACCGCATCGGTTTTGACAGTGATCAGTACGTCGAGATGCAGTCTCGACACATTGCGCAGCGACGAAGCGAGTTCGGCGGCAAGTTGTATTTGGAGTTCGGCGGCAAGCTGATCGACGACATGCATGCCTCGCGCGTCCTGCCCGGCTTCACGCCCGACAACAAGGTACGCATGCTGCGTGAGCTGGCCGATGAGGTGGAGATCATCGTCGCCGTCAACGCCAAGGATTTCGCGCGCCGCAAGGTCCGCGCCGACGTGGGCACCACCTATGATGACGAGGTTCTGCGCCAGATCGACGAGTTCCGCGAGCGTGGCCTGTACGTCGGTTCTGTCGTCATCACGCAGTGGACGGACGACAACAAGGCGGCCGCCGAGGTGAAGGAGCGCTTCGAGAAGCTCGGCATCCGCGTCTACCGCCACTTCCCGATCCCCGGCTACCCCTCGGACGTCGAGCGCATCGTCTCGGACGAGGGCTACGGCGCCAACGAGTACGTGGAGACCAGCCGCGACCTCGTCGTCGTGACGGCTCCCGGCCCGGGTTCGGGCAAGATGGCGACCTGCCTGTCGCAGCTGTACCACGACCACAAACGCGGGATCGAGTCGGGGTACGCGAAGTGGGAGACCTTCCCGATCTGGAACATTGCGCTGGATCACCCTGTCAACGTCGCCTACGAGGCGGCCACGGCCGACCTCGACGACCTCAACATGATCGACCCCTTCCACCTCGAGGCCTACGGGATCAAGACCGTCAACTACAACCGTGACGTCGAGATTTCCCGGTGTTGAGCCGTCTGTTTGAGAAGATCCTCGGATCTTCCCCGTACAAGAGCCCCACCGACATGGGCGTGAACATGGCGGGTCACTGCATCGTCGATGACGAGGCCTGCAGGGAGGCCTCGCGCCAGGAGATCATCCGCCGCTACTACAAGGCCCTCGTGGCCGAGAAGAAGGAGATGAGCGAGCCGATTCAGTCCAGGCGCATCTCCCTGCTGATGAGTCGCGTCGGCGTGGGCCGCATGGACCGCCCGGTCGTGCGCCCCGCCCTTGAGCTGGCCGAGGCCACGGGCCAGCCCGCCGCCGCCATGGAACTGCCCGACGGCCAGATCGTCACGGGTAAGACGTCGGCGCTGCTGGGCTGCTCCTCGGCGATGCTGCTCAACGCGCTCAAGAGGCTCGCGGGCCTGCCCGACGAGGTCCGGCTCCTCGCACCCGAGTCGATCGAGCCGATCCAGCGCCTCAAGACCCACGACCTGGGTTCACGCAACCCGCGCCTGCACACCGACGAGGTCCTCATCGCCCTGGCCGTGTCCGCCAACGGCGACGATAACGCACGCCGCGCCCTGGACCAGCTGGGCAGCCTGCGCGGCTGCGACGTCCACGAGTCCGTCATCCTCGGCCCCGTCGACGAGGGTATCTTCCGCTCCCTCGATATCCAGGTCACGACCGAGCCCGTGTACGCGACGAAGTCGCTGTACCGCAAGAAGTAATCGCCTGCCCGAGGCCGGGGTTTCCTTCGCGTTCGCGCGCGGGAGGCCCCGGCCTCGTCGTGTGCCGCCTTTCGTGGTTGGCGCCACCCGGGGCGGGGGTCGCAGGTGAGGGTGGGGCGGTTTAGGCTTGGAGTCGATGAGTGACGCGACTTCTTTGCCTGACCTTGGTTTCCTGATCGGCCCCGAGGACGACTACGTGCCGCCGGAGGCGCCTGCCTTCGATGTCGAGGATGCGCTGGGGGCGGACGACGACGGCGCTTGGCCTGAGATCACTGTGCCCGGCGGCGCCTTCGGGGAGCCTTCCGTGTGGGAGGAAGCCCCGGCCTCGTCCGTGCCCGTGTGGGACGAACCCCGGCGCCCGGGCGTGGACCCCGATTCCCTCACGCGCGGCCTGAACGACCGTCAGCGCGAGGCCGTCACGCACGCGGGTTCGCCGCTGCTGATCCTGGCGGGCGCTGGCTCGGGCAAGACGCGCGTGCTCACGCATCGCATCGCCTACCTGCTGGCCACGGGCCGCGCGCGGGCAGGCCAGATCCTCGCGATCACGTTCACGAACAAGGCGGCCGCCGAGATGCGTGAACGTGCGGGTGTCCTCGTGGGCGACGACGCGCGGCGCATGTGGGTCTCGACCTTCCACTCGGCCTGCGTGCGCCTGCTGCGCTACGAGCACGAGGCGGCGGGGCTGTCCTCGTCTTTCACGATCTACGACGCGCAGGACTCTCAGCGCCTCATCCAGATGGTCCTCAAGGCCCAGGACGTGGACATCAAGCGCTTCACACCGAAGATGGTGGCCGCGCGCATCTCGGATGCGAAGAACGAGCTGATCGGGCCCGCGCGCTACGCGGAGCTGGCGGGCAAGGATCCGGTGTCGCGCATCGTCGCCGCCGCCTACGTCGAGTACGACAAGCGCATGCGCGCCTCGAACGCTCTGGATTTCGACGACCTCATCATGCGCACGGTCGAGCTGCTGCGCGATAACCCGCTGATCGCCGAGCACTACCACCGCCGCTTCCGACACATCCTCGTGGACGAATACCAGGATACGAACCACGCGCAGTACGTCCTCGTGCGCGCCCTCGTGGGGGATGGGTCCGATGGGGTCACACCCGCCGAGCTGACGGTCGTCGGCGACTCCGACCAGTCGATTTACGCCTTCCGCGGGGCCACGATCCGCAACATCGAAGAGTTCGAGCGCGACTTCACGGGCGCGCGCACCATCCTGCTCGAGCAGAACTACCGCTCGACGCAGAACATCCTGTCGGCCGCGAACGCCGTCATCGCCCGCAATACGGGGCGCCGCGCGAAGAACCTGTGGACGGCCTCGGGCGATGGCGCGCTCATCACGCTGGACGCCGCCGATTCCGAGCACGACGAGGCGCGCTTCGTCGTCGGCGAGATCGACCGCCTGGCCGACGCGGGTACCGACTGGGGCGACATCGCGGTCTTCTATCGCACGAACGCCCAATCCCGCGCGCTGGAGGAACTCCTCGTGCGCCAGGGCATCCCGTACCGCGTCGTCGGCGGCACACGCTTCTACGAGCGCCGCGAAATCAAGGACGCCCTGGCCTACCTGCAGGTCATCTCCAACCCGGACGACACGGTCGCGGCCCGCCGCGTCCTCAACGTCCCCAAGCGCGGCATCGGCGCCAAGGCCGAAGAAGCCATCGCCGCGCACGCCGCCCACTACGGCATCTCGTTTGGCGCGGCCCTGCGCCACCTGTGGCTGCGCGCAGGCTGCCCCGCGGGTGAGGGCGAGGGGATCGACGTCGACGCGCTCGCTCGTCCCGTGTCCTCCGACGAGGCCTCAGCCGGGTCTTCGGCTCCCACGTCCTCCGTTCAGAGGACGGGGGAGACACCGGCTGCAAGCGCCGCTGAGGATGAGAGCGCGGCTGCGGCCCCGGCCTCGTCCCGGACGACGCCGGAGGCAATCGGAGCCGCGGATTCTGCTCGCACCCCTGATCCCGCTCGCACCCCTGATCCCGCTCGCACCCCTGATCCCGCGAGCGTACCCGAGGTCGTGGGTATCACCCCGCGCGCCGCGAAGTCCGCGGCCGCCTTCTGGGGCCTCATCGAAACCCTGCGCGCCGCCGAAGCGCGCGGCGCCTCCCAGGCCGACATCCTCGAAGAGGTGCTCGACCGCACCGGCTACCTGGCGGAGTTGCGCCGCAGCGACGACCCGCAGGACGCCTCGCGCGTGGAAAACCTGGCGGAGCTCCACTCGGTCGCGGGAGCCTTCGCGGCCGATGCTCCAGGCGGGACGCTCGCGGACTTCCTTGAGCGCGTCGCCCTCGTGGCCGACTCGGACCAAGTGCCCGCCGAGGGCGAGCGCGGCGGGCAGGTCACCCTCATGACCGTGCACACCGCGAAGGGCCTGGAGTTCCCCGCCGTCTTTGTTACCGGCATGGAGGACGGCACCTTCCCGCACCAGCGTAGCCTCGGCGACGAGAGCGAACTGGAGGAGGAACGTCGCCTGGCGTACGTGGCGATCACGCGTGCGCGCGAACGCCTCTACCTGACGCGCGCCGCCGTGCGCAGCGCGTGGGGCACCCCGCAGGAGATGCCGCCCTCGAGGTTCCTCGACGACATCCCCGCCGAACTGCTCGACGTGCGCCGCGCGGCCACCTCCGGGGAACGAATTCGCGCATCCTACGGCGGGTCGTACGGGTCCGGTTCCTACGGGCGCTCGCGCGGCTCGGACGGTCGCGACCCGTGGGGTGACACCGACACGGGAGCCTTCGGGTCCGGGCGAGGCGGTGCCTCCGCGCAACCCGCCGGCGTGCGCAAAGTGACGCGCATGGGCGTCGCGCCCGCCGCGGCAGCCACCGAGGACAAGCCCGTCCTCGCGCTCAAGGTCGGGGACCGTGTCAAGCACGCCACCCTGGGTGCCGGCACCGTCACCGGCGTCGAAGGCGAGGGGCCGCGTACTGTCGCCCGGATCCGCTTCGGCATGGCCGAAAAGCGCCTCCTCGTGCGCATGGCCCCGATGGAGAAGATCTCCTAGCTTTTCCTGCTGGGCCGGGCTGCTTGGTGTGCCCGTGGGCGGCGGCCCGCCCGCGAGCCGTCCGCGCCGCGAGCTTTGCTCGGCGCGTCGTCTCGAAGCCCGGCCAGGCCCTGCCACCGCCCACGGGCACCGCAGCCTGGCCCTCCGGTCCCTCCGACGCCCTTCACACCAGTGGTGCTAGGTCGCGGACGTGTGACTTAGTTTTGCACCTCGAAGCCCGGCCAGGCCCTGCCACCGCCCACGGGCACCGCAGCCTGGCCCGCGGGAGATACGACCCCGATCCGCCCCGCACGTCCTCTTGCTTGCCTTCAATCACTGTCGAAGCGGCTACATTATGGTTGCCCAAAAATGTCGCACGTAATTCCCCTGCGATTAGTTCAAATTTTGAATTCATGTCGTTGGAATTGCAACGTTTTCGGGTGGTCTCGAAAAATGACCGAGGGAAATTACGTGCGAAATTTGTCTGGGCCTGGCCTGCCGCATTGAGAGGCGTCAGATGTCGATGTGACAACGCCTGGCCCGCGGGAGATGCGACCCCGATCTGCCCCGCACGTCCTCTTGATTGCCTTCCATCACTTTCGAAGCGGCTACATCGTGGTTGCCCAAAAATGTCGCACGTAATTCCCCTGCGATTAGTTCAAATTTTGAATTCATGTCGTTGGAATTGCAACGTTTTCGGGTGGTCTCGAAAAATGACCGAGGGAAATTACGTGCGACATTTGTCTGGGCCCGGCCTGCCGCATTGAGAGGCGTCAGATGTCGATGTGACAACGCCTGGCCCGCGGGAGATACGACCCCGATCCGCCCCGCACGTCCTCTTGCTTGTCTTCAATCACTTTCGAAGCGGCTACATCGTGGTTGCCCAAAAATGTTGCACGTAATTCCCCTGCAATTATTTCAAATTTTGAATTCATGTCGTTGGAATTGCAACGTTTTCGGGTGGTCTCGAAAAATGACCGAGGGAAATTACGTGCGAAATTTGGCTGGCGGTGCCGCCGCCACAGGCACCGCAACTAGGAACATGGGCGCCACAGCAGGCCCTGCGCCCCTCCGGAGCCCTCCGCGCCGATGGTGGTGGGGGTTTGCTGCATTAGGAGCTGGCTGTCGGCGTGTCGCCGACGTGTTGTACCTCTAATGACGCCATTTCCCCCGTTTGGTGGTGGTGAGGCCGGGACTTGAGGTGGTGTGCTCGCCAAAGTGCAGACCCATTCGGCAAAATACGCTGAAAATCGGTCAATTCGAGGCAATGGGTCTGCACTTTGGCGGAATCGGTGGATGCAGCGCGTTGGTTGATCGATGCGGCGCTGTAGAGTCGCGTGCTCGCCGCGGTCCGGGCAGCTGGGGCCCCACTGGCGGTGTTAACCCCTCAATGTGCAGCTACACCCCATTGCTGGCATGGTGGGCACGCCCGCCCCCGCTGGCCCCAGCAACCCGCCCCGCAACGCAAAGCCTTGACAAAGGGAAAGCTCCTTCCGGTCAAGGGCGCGACAAGCCTTGACAATATGCGGCAACTGGGGCATTTACGCCGGTCACACGTTAGAATTATTGCGCTGACCACACCACGTTCAACGGAGGGAATAAGGTGGATCTCTACGAGTACCAGGCCCGGCAGATGTTCAAGGAGCACGGCGTGCCCGTGCTCGACTACCGCCTGGCGTCAACCCCCGACGAGGCGCGCGAGGGTGCGCGCGAGCTCCTGGCTGAGGGGGCCTCGCTGCTGGTCGTCAAGGCCCAGGTCAAGACCGGCGGCCGCGGCAAGGCCGGCGGTGTCAAGCTCGCCCACACCGCCGACGAGGCCTACGAGAAGGCTGAGGCGATCCTCGGCCTCGACATCAAGGGCCACGTCGTCAAGAAGGTCATGATCGCGTCCGGCGCGGACATTGCCGCCGAATATTACTTCTCGATCCTGCTGGATCGCTCGAACCGTCGCCACCTGGCGATGTGCTCGCGCGAGGGCGGCATGGACATTGAGACCCTCGCGAAGGAGCGTCCCGAGGCCCTTGCCCGCGTGCCCCTCGATCCCACCGTCGGCATCGACGCTGAGGTTGCCCGCCGCATCGCCAAGGAAGCTGGCTTCGACGAGGAAACCGCTGAGGCCATTGCCCCCGTCCTCGAAACGCTGTGGACCGTCTACCGCGACGAGGACGCGACTCTCGTGGAGGTCAACCCGCTGGTCTCCAGCCCCGACGGCTCCGTGTGGGCCGTCGACGGCAAGGTGACCCTCGACGACAATGCGCGCTTCCGCCACCCCGGTCACGCCGAGCTGGTGGACCAAGCAGCGCAGGATCCGCGCGAGGCCGCCGCGAAGGAGGCCGGGCTCAACTACGTGCGCCTGGAGGGTCAGGTCGGCGTCATCGGTAACGGCGCGGGCCTGGTCATGTCAACCCTCGACGTGGTCGCGATGGCCGGCGAGGAGTTCGGCGGCATGAAGCCCGCGAACTTCCTCGACATCGGCGGTGGTGCCTCGGCCGAGGTCATGGCCAAGGGTCTGGACATCATCCTCGGCGACGAGCAGGTTCGCTCCGTGTTCGTCAACGTCTTCGGCGGCATCACCGCGTGCGACCAGGTCGCCCGCGGCATCATCGGAGCGCTCGAGACGCTGGGCGACGCGGCCTCCAAGCCGCTCGTCGTGCGCCTCGACGGCAACAAGGTCGAGGAAGGCCGCGCCATTCTTGCCGAGGCTGCGCACCCGCTCGTCCACATGGAAGAAACGATGGACGGCGCGGCCCGGCGTGCAGCCGAGCTCGCAGCCCAGGCCTCGTCGAAGTAACGACCCGAGAACCGCAGGAGAACACCATGACTATCTTCGTCAACTCTGATACCCGGGTCATCGTCCAGGGCATGACCGGCGCCGAGGGCCGTAAGCACACCCAGCGCATGCTCAGTGCCGGCACCGCGATTGTGGGCGGCACGAACCCTCGTAAGGCCGGCACGACCGTCACCTTCGACGTGCAGGGCTACGGTCCGGGCGCCGACAAGGTGTCCGATGGCCAGGTCGAGGTCCCCGTCTTCGGCACGGTCGCCGAGGCCCGCGAGGCCACCGGCGCGAACGCCTCCGTCATCTTCGTGCCCCCGGCCTTCGCCAAGGGTGCCGCTCTCGAGGCCATCGAGGCCGGCATCGAGACGATCGTCCTGATCACCGAGGGAATCCCGGTCCAGGACTCCACGATCGTCGTCGAGCGCGCGCTCGCGGCTGGCGTGCGTCTGATCGGCCCGAACTGCCCGGGCATCATCTCGCCCGCGCAGGCGAACCTGGGCATCACCCCGGCGGACATTACGGGACCGGGCCGACTCGGCCTCGTCTCGAAGTCTGGCACGCTGACCTACCAGCTCATGTACGAGCTGCGCGACTTCGGCTTCACGACGTGCCTGGGGATCGGCGGCGACCCGGTCGTGGGTACCACCCACATCGACGCGCTGGCGGCCTTCGAGGCGGACCCCGACACGGACCTCGTCATCATGATCGGCGAGATCGGCGGCGACGCCGAGGAACGCGCAGCCGCCTGGATCCAGGAGAACATGACGAAGCCCGTCGTCGCCTACATCGCGGGCTTCACGGCCCCCGAGGGCAAGACCATGGGCCACGCTGGCGCGATCGTGTCCGGCTCGTCGGGTACGGCCGCCGCGAAGGCGGAGGCGCTCGAGGCCGTGGGTGTGCGCGTGGGTCGCACTCCTTCGCAGACGGCGCAGATCGCGCGCGAGATCCTCTCGCGATAACGTCACAGCCTGAATCGGCCCGGGGTCGGCGCGCAGCGTCGCGGCCCCGGGCCGATTCTGTCACCATTGGCCTGTGAGCGAGCGCATCAGAGAAGTACCCAGTCCCAGACGGACGACGACCACCTACGTGGCGGGCAGGACGACGATCCGTGTCGCCGTGCCCAGGGGGTGGGCCCGCGGCATCTTGGCGGGCGTGGAGGCGGCCTTCGCGGGCTGGGCCATCACGACGGTTGTGACGATGATCGGCTACCTGTCGCTGCGTTCGAACACGTGGATGAACGACACGACGCCGCGTGACGCGCTGGCGCTGGGCGGAGACCTGTGGGTTGCCGTCGTCGGCGGTACGTCGGTGGCCGACGGAGTGTCTTACCGGGTGATTCCGACGCTGTTCGGCGCGTTTTTGGTGATGCTCGTGCGCCTGTTGCTTCGTACGACGACGGGCTTTCCTCGGTCGTCGGCGCTGTTCGCGGTGCCGGGTTTCTTGCTGACGTCGTGGTTCCTGTCGGGGGCTTCGGGCTCCCATTCGCAGTGGTGGACGGGAACGCTGGGCGCGATTTTGATTCCGCTGATCGGGTCGATCTGGTTTGCGGCGTCGAGCTATGTGCGTGATTCCGAGGCTCCGTCGATGCAGCACTGGATTTCGGGCGGCTTCAAGATGGGCGGCTTGATGAGTCTGGTGACCGTGGTGGCCTCGGCGGTCGCGGCGCTGGTGGCGCTCGTGGCCGGGTGGGGTCGGGCGAGCGGCATCCATGAGCTGCTGGGTGCTTCGTCGATGATGGATACGATCTTTATCGTGGGTGGGCAGGTGCTGTTCGCGCCCACGATGATGGCGTGGGCGGCGGCCTGGTGGTCGGGCGCGGGTTTCATGACGGCGACGGATTCGCTTCATTCGCCGACGGTTGTGGGGACGGGCCCGATTCCGCCGATTCCGCTGCTGGGGACGGTCCCGGAGACGGCTCCCGGCAGCTGGGTGGTTCTTGTGCCGGTCGTGTTGGGTATCGCTTGTGGCGTTGCTTCGGCGCGACTGTGCCGCCGCGCTCACCTGCTGCATCAAAGCGCTCAGGGTCTCCTGGCCTCGGTCGTGTTTGTGGTGATCATGGGCGTGTGGATGTGGAGCGCGACGGTGAGCATGGGGTCGGTGCGTTTGTCGTTCATGGGGCCGCTGGTGGGCTGGTCGACGTTGTTGTTGTTCCTGGAGATTGCGCTGCCGGCGATGCTGGTGGCGTTGGCGACGCATCCGACGACGCTGGCGCTCGTCGGCCAGGGCGCGGGGCGCGTGCGCTCTGAGGGTGAGGCTCTGCGCCGCCGCCGCGCCGAGCGTGCGTCGCGTGAGGCTGCCACGGCCTCGTTGATCAGCGAGAAGGAGGGGGCCGGTTCCTCTCCTCAGCGGGACGAGGCGTGGGCCGAGCCGGGTGAGAAAGCGGAGTCGGAAAGCGCGGAGCCGGAGGGCACGGACGAGGCCTGGGTTGAGCGCGAGGAAGACGTGCCGCTGGGCAGTGCCAAGGAAGCGGACGAGGCCTGGGCTGAGCCTGCCGACAAGGACGACGAGGGTGACACGGATGACCCCGAGGCGAAGGGGACGAAGGGTGAGGGCCTGAACTAGACTGGGAGGTGCCGCGACTGGCGAGGGTGGATCACCACCGGGGAGCGGCTGCATGTCCCGCGAGGCGTCGCCCGCCTGGGCGCCTGGGTTTGGCTCTCAACCTGGAGGAACTATGTCCGTCTCCTTGGACAACCTGGAACCCATCGACGTGCGCCCGATTAAGCGGGCCCTGATTTCCGTGTATGACAAGACGGGCTTGGAGGATCTTGCCCGCGCGCTGGGCGAGGCCGGCGTGGAGATCGTCTCCACCGGCTCCACGGCCGCGCGCATTGCGGCGGCAGGCGTGGCCGTCACCCCGGTCGATGATGTGACTGGTTTCCCGGAGGTGCTCGAGGGGCGCGTCAAGACCCTGCACCCCTTCATTCATTCCGGCATCCTGGCCGATCAGCGTAAGGCCGCGCATCGCGAGCAGATCGCGCAGCTGGGGATCCAGGCGTTCGACCTGGTCGTGTGCAACCTGTACCCGTTCCAGGACACGGTCGCCTCGGGCGCCTCTTTCGACGAGTGTGTCGAGCAGATCGACATCGGCGGACCTTCGATGGTGCGCGCGGCGGCGAAGAATCACCCGTCGGTCGCGGTCGTGACCTCCCCGGAGCGTTACGCGGATGTGGTGCAGGCTGTGGCGGGGGAGGGCTTTACCCTCGAGCAGCGCCGCGCGCTGGCCGCCGAGGCGTTTGCCCACACGGCGACCTACGATCTGGCGATCGCCGGCTGGCTGGCTGACGAGCTTGAGTTGGAGGATGTGCGCGAGACCCTCGATGAGGCTGCCGAGTCTCACCTGGACGCCTCCGACGCGGCCTTCCTGGAGTCCCTGGGCTACGAGGCCGGCGAGGACTGCGTGGTGGAGGCCCCCGAGGAGGAGGGGCAGGCCTCGGGCATGCCCGTGTTCGTCGCCGACGCCTTTGAGCGCGTGGAGTCGCTGCGCTACGGCGAGAATCCGCACCAGGGCGCGGCCGTGTACCGGGAGATCGACGAGTCCTTCGAGGACGAGGAGGTCGACGACGAGGCCTTGGCACCGGGCATCGCGAACGCTCGCCAGCTGCATGGCAAGGCCATGAGCTACAACAACTACACGGACGGCGATGCGGCCCTGCGCGCCGCCTACGATCACGAGCGCCCCTGTGTGGCGATCATCAAGCACGCGAACCCCTGCGGTATCGCGGTGGCGGACGATGTGGCCGAGGCTCACCGCCTCGCGCACGCCTGCGACCCCGTGTCGGCGTTTGGCGGCGTGATCGCCGTGAATCGCCCGGTGAGCGTGGAGCTGGCTCGCCAGATCGTCCCGATTTTCACCGAGGTCGTGCTGGCCCCCGATTACGAGGAGGGCGCGCTCGAGGTGCTGGCTACCAAGAAGAACCTGCGCGTCCTGCAGGTTGAGCCCCCGGCTCGCGGCTCGTACGAGTTCAAGCAGATCAGCGGCGGCCTGCTGGTCCAGGAGCGCGACGACATCGACGCGCCCGGCGACTCGCCGGAGAACTGGACCCTCGCGGCCGGCGCTCCCGCCGACGAGGCGACGCTGGCGGACCTGGAGTTCGCGTGGCGCACGGTGCGCGCGGTCCGTTCCAACGCGATTCTGCTGGTCAAGGACGGTGCCTCGGTGGGCGTGGGCATGGGCCAGGTGAACCGCGTGGACTCGTGCAAGCTGGCGGTCGAGCGGGCGAACACGCTGGGCTCGCGCTCGACGGGGGACGCGGCGGCGTCCACCGTCGACAGTGCGGGCGGCGCTCGCGCGTCCGAGGTCGTGGGTGAGGCTCCCGAGCAGCGTTCCCTCGGTGCGGTCGCCGCGTCGGATGCCTTCTTCCCCTTCGCGGACGGGCTGCAGGTGCTCATCGATGCCGGCGTGAAGGCCGTCGTCCAGCCCGGTGGCTCGGTGCGTGACCAGGAGTCGATTGACGCGGCGAACGCCGCGGGCATCACGATGTACCTGACGGGCACGCGCCACTTCGCGCACTGATCTGTCCCGCTCATGGGCTCCAGGGGGGGGCGGGCGCCGACGTGGCGCTCGCCCCCTGTGATGTGCTTGGGTGTGCTTGACAGGGGGGCGCAGTCAGCATATCGTTCAAGTATTGAATAAAAGGCTCTTAGCCCTGTTGAAAGGCCCCGCATGTCCACGCTGACCGTCGCCCCCGCCGCAGTTGCCCGCGAAAACCGAGTCCTCGCCGACCGCTTCGGCGGTACGATCCTCCGTGAGATCGCCCTCGTCGCCGCCGGCACGATCGCCATGATCGTCCTCGCCCGCATCTCCGTGCCGCTGCCCTTCACACCCGTGCCCGTCTCGCTGGGCACCCTCGGCGCCCTCTCGGTGGGCACGACCCTGGGAGCCCGCCGAGGCCTCGTCTCCGTCGGCGCGTACGCCCTCCTGGGCATCGCCGGCGCCCCCGTCTTCACGGGCTCGAACGTCGGCTGGGCTTTCGCCTCCTTCGGCTACATCCTCGGCTACTTCCTGGTCGCCGCTATCGCCGGCCTGGCTGCGCAGCGCGGCGCCGACCGCCGCGTCCTCACGATGGCACCCGTCGCCCTGGCCTCCCTGTTCTCCGTGTACATCGCGGGCCTGGCGTGGATGATCCCCTTCACCCACATGACTCTCGCCCAGGGCCTGGCCAAGGGCTTCGTGCCCTTCATCATCGGCGACCTCGTCAAGGCCGCCGTCGCCGCCGGAGCCTTCCCGATGTTGCGCTCCTTCTTCCGCTGATACCGCGCCTTCGGGCGTGACTCGAGTCGGCCTCGTCCCCACCGGGGGCGGGGCCGCCGTCATGCTCGCCGCACAGGGGCGGTGACATGCGCTATGGTGCGCGACGAGCGGGGCGGGCGCGGGTACCATGGGGAGGGTGAACGCTACTGACATGCACCCCGTCCTCGTCGTCGACTTCGGCGCGCAGTATGCCCAGCTGATCGCACGCCGCGTGCGTGAGGCTTCCGTCTACTCTGAGATCGTCCCCCACACCATGAGCGTGGCGGACATGCTCGCCAAGGAGCCCGCCGCCATCATCCTGTCCGGCGGCCCGTCTTCCGTGTACGAGGAGGGTGCGCCCTCCGTCGACCCCGCGATTTTCGAGGCCGGGGTGCCCGTCCTGGGTATCTGCTACGGCTTCCAGACCATGGCCCACGCCCTCGGTGGCACGGTGGGACGCACGGGCACCCGCGAGTACGGGCACACCGAGGCCACGGTTTCTGCGGGTTCTTGCCTGTTTGACGGCACCCCCGACGACCAGATCGTGTGGATGAGCCACGGCGATGCCGTTCAGGGCGCGCCCGAGGGCTTCACCGTCACGGCCTCCACCGCCGAGACCCCCGTCGCGGCCTTCGAGTCGCGCGAGCGTCGCCTCTACGGCCTGCAGTGGCACCCCGAGGTGGGCCACTCCCAGTTCGGCCAGGATGCCCTGAAGAACTTCCTGTACAAGGGTGCTGGCCTGGAGCCCACGTGGACAGCCGGGTCCATCGTGGACGAGCAGGTTGCGAAGATCCGTGAGCAGGTTGGCGACGCGCAGGTCATCTGCGCCCTGTCCGGCGGCGTGGACTCCTCCGTGGCCGCGGCCCTCGTGCACAAGGCTGTCGGCGACCAGCTGACCTGCTTCTTCATTGACCACGGCCTGCTGCGTGCGGGCGAGCGCGAGCAGGTCGAGAACGACTACGCGCGCGGCATGGGTATTCGCGTCATCACCTGCGACGAGTCCGAGCGCTTCCTGTCCGCCCTGGCTGGCGTCACCGAGCCCGAGGCGAAGCGTAAGATCATCGGCCGTGAGTTCATCCGCTCCTTCGAGGCCGCCCAGAAGCAGGTCATCGAAGAGGTCGGCGCCGCCGGCGGCGAGGTGAAGTTCCTCGTCCAGGGCACCCTGTACCCCGACGTTGTCGAGTCCGGCGGCGGCGAGGGCGCGGCCAACATCAAGAGCCACCACAACGTGGGCGGCCTGCCCGAGGACATGACCTTCGAGCTGGTCGAGCCCCTGCGTACCCTCTTCAAGGACGAGGTGCGCGCGGTCGGCCGCGAGCTGGGCCTGCCCGACTACCTGGTGAACCGTCAGCCTTTCCCGGGCCCCGGCCTGGGCATCCGCATCATTGGCGAGGTCACGCGCGAGCGCCTGGACATCCTGCGTGCCGCCGATCTGATCGCCCGCGAGGAGCTCACGGCGGCCGGCCTGGATCAGGAGATCTGGCAGTGCCCGGTCGTCCTGCTCGCCGACGTTCGTTCCGTGGGCGTCCAGGGTGACGGTCGTACTTACGGCCACCCGATCGTGCTGCGCCCCGTGTCCTCCGAGGACGCGATGACGGCCGACTGGACGCGCCTGCCCTACGACGTCCTGGCCCGCATCTCCACGCGCATCACAAACTCGGTGCCCGAGGTCAACCGCGTCGTCCTCGACGTGACCTCCAAGCCCCCGGCCACCATCGAGTGGGAATAGGTCAAATTTGGGAATGGCATTCCCAAATTTGACCACATTAATACGAGATGAGACAATTATCTCCGGATAAAGGAGATAACTCATGTACATCAGGCGTGAAATTGAGGCGACCATCGACGCCATGCTTACGCAGGGCAAGGTGGTTCTCGTCACCGGCGCGCGGCAGGTCGGGAAGACAACGGTGCTCAAAGAGCACCTTGGGGACACCTTTAGCTACGTCTCGATGGAGAACCCGCGCGACTACCTGCTGGCTAAGCAGGACGCAGTGCTCTTCTTTGATTCGCATGACTTGCCTCTGATCATCGACGAGGTCCAGCGGGTGCCCGAGCTGTTCTCCCCTGTGAAGTGGATTGTCGACCAATCCGACCAGAGGGGCCGCATCGTGCTCACTGGGTCGCAGACGTACCATCTGATGAAGGGCGTGAGCGAGTCCCTGGCTAAGCAGGATCAGGATTCTCGAGATGCCCTCCCTCAGCCTGAGGGAGTTCATCGGGGCGGCGGACAACCCGCATTCCTACGTTCCGGCACAAATTGCTAAGCCAAAACGCGTGGAGGACTTGGATATTTGGAGCATCATCCACAGGGGCTCTATGCCAGAGCTCCTGGATAACTCCGTGGATTGGGACTCCTTCTACTCGGATTACGTATCCTCATACCTCGAACGCGACGTCCGCGATCTCATCAACGTGAAGGACGAGGCGAAGTTCTACAGCTTCATGGTCGCATGCGCTGCAAGATCGGGACAGCTTTTCAATGCCACCGACATCGGAAACGCAATCGATGTAGACCATAAAACAGTCAAGGCATGGCTCTCGGTGCTCCAGGCGTCGAATATCGTTAGGGTCATCCAGCCGTTCTGGTCGAACGTGGACAAGCGCCTCACCAAGACCCCGAAGATCTTCTTCATGGACACGGGGCTCGTGTGCCACCTCACTCGCTGGACCACCCCCGACCAGCTCCGCAACGGGGCGGTAGCCGGTCACGTTTTCGAGACGTTCGTCGTCTCGGAGGTGCTCAAGAGCTACATGAACGCGGGTGCCAACCTTCGTGACGTGTGGTTCTACCGCGATGCGAAGAAGCGCGAGATCGACCTCGTCATACAGGAAGGGCACGTGCTGCACCCCGTTGAGGTCAAGACTGCCGCCACTGTTGGCGGCGATGCCGTCAAGAACTTCAGCTGCCTGGAAGGTCTTTCTGATTACGAGGTCGGGTTCGGGCACGTGGTCTGCCAGACCGACGAACCCTATTTCGTGACGCGTGACGTTCAGGCTGTCCCGGTCTGGGAGATCTAGTCGTCCTCAAGCGAGTGCCTGCCAAAGACGCCACTGCTGCCTGTCCAGCTAAAATCCTGATTGCGAAAGATTCAACATGCCTCAAACCTTGCATGAGCGCGTTTACCACACCAGCAGCGGCAATGTCTTCTATTGGATAGACGCTTCTGCTGACAAGGGCGCACCGTGGCTTGTATTTCTTCCTGGTCTCACTGCCGACCACACCATGTTCGACGCGCAGATGGCGTATTTCTCAGGTAAGGCAAACTGCCTGGTATGGGATGCTCCTGCACATGGGAAGTCGCGCCCATATCCGCTTGACTTCTCCATGGACGATTGCGCCCGTATTCTGCACGCAATTTTGGAGGCTGAGAGCATCAAAGACCTCGTGCTTGTGGGCCAGTCGGTCGGCGGCTACGTTGCACAGGCGTTCATCGACCTCTATCCGAGAGAAGCTGCCGGCTTCGTCGCCATTGATTCAGCGCCGCTCAAGAGGAAGTACTACCCGACGTGGGAGGTCAAAGCGCTGCGCCATACCAAGGGGATGTACCAGTTTGTGCCCTGGTCGTGGCTGAAGGCGCTGGGATCGTGGGGCGTGGCAACAACCGCCCAGGGGAAGGCCGGCATGCGTTCCTTCATCGAGAGCTACACCAAAGAGGAGTATGTGGAGCTCGCCGCGCACGGCTACAAGATGCTCGCCGATGCTGTTGAATCTAGGCGCGCTTACAACATTGACTGTCCGGCGCTCTTGCTCTGCGGGGAGAAGGACAATGCCGGCGATGTGAAAGTGTTTAACCGTAAATGGGCTGCTGGCGAGAAGATCCCTCTCGTGTGGATACCTGGAGCAGGGCATAACTCGAATGTTGATAATCCTAGCTTTGTGAACAGTAAGATTGGGCAACTCATGGTTGCGCTGAAATAGTGTTGGGTGACTGCAGCCTCTTCTTGCACATTTTCGTTAGCACGATGAGCAACATTTGTAGAGCCACATTGCGTTCTGTGTAGTCACTTCCTTCGCTTTAGACTCTATTTTCCCCAGATCATCGCCATCACTCTTCGCTCGGGAGTTGTCACTCTTGGGGTCGGGGAGCGGCCCACCCTGTCGGCACCCCTTTCACCCATGTAGCCAGTTGCGCACAACCGAACTACGTTTCCGTAGGTCAAAGCTATCGCTCTTCGGTCGGGCGAAAATACTCTTCCCAAGTGACTACGTCGCATGTAGTCAGTGCTGACTACAGGGTGACTACACGGCTCTCTCGATGAAAGAATGGAAGGAATCCCAGCTCACTGCCCCGCTGACTACACGGAAACGGGCTATGCAACGATTGAGTGGGAGTGACGCTCTCCTTCAGTCGAGCGCACAGACTCAAAGCACCGGCCTCGTCCCTGAATCGTGGGACGAGGCCAGGATTTGTTTATCGGGTGAGGGTGGCGAGTGCCTGGCTGACTCGGTGTGTATCGCGTGGAGACAGCCTGCCGATCCTGCCACCAGCACCGAGGTAGGTTGGTGGCAGGAGGGCAATTCGGTCCACCCGCACGAGGGAAGCTTTCGTCAGTCCCGCTGCACGCCAGTCCTCGAGGGGAGTGTCGAGTGGGAATGAGAGCTTGTTCGAGGTGCTGGTGATCATTGCAGGTAGGAGTCTGTCCTGTGAATAGGCGAGGACGAAGACGGGGCGAAACTTATAGCCGCGGTCGTCGAAGTTAAAGCGCGCGTGCCAGATCTCCCACGGCGCGGGCACTCCCTCAGTCGCCGTCATCCCAGTCTCCCGGGAGCTGTGCGACGCCGTTTGAGTCCATCGTGGGGCGGTAGGCGTAGCGCTCGAGTCCATCGAACGTGGGAGTCTCGGGGCGCATGTCGAAGGGGAGGCCGCCAACCTCAATCGACTTCGCGAGGAAGATGTTGATTGCGTCCGAGAGGCTAATTCCCCAGCGCGCGTAGACAGCTGCGGCATCGGCCTTGATCTGTGCGGTCGTGCGGGTCTTGACCTCTGCGTTGCGGGTGATTGTCGGCATAGTCGCTCCTTTCACCCCCTGCATTATAGTCCCTGACTGGTGCTGAAATGGGGCCGGTGTGGGGCGGTATCGACTAGTAGTAGGCAGCTTCCCCTTGATCTGAGGCCAGATTCTGGCCATAATTATGGCTAAGGTTGAAAGGAATAGGATGTCGACACTGACTATGGGGCTCGCCGAGGCGAAGAACAACTTTTCGCGAGTGACAGCAGAGGTGAATAGGACGGGGAAGCCTGTCACGATCCTCAAGAACAACAGGCCGTGGGTGGTCATTCAACCGGCGCAGCAGTCTGAGAGTGCTGTCGATGTCGCTGTTGACTTCATGGATGCCTACGCGGACGTGTTTGAAGAGCTCGCGAAGTGACCGCTTTCGCGTTTTCTCGGGAAGATGTGTGTGTCATCCATTCGGCTGCGATTGCTCGCTTCGGTGGTCTTGATGGCGTGCGTGACGAGGGGATGCTGGCCTCGGCTCTCGCCCAGCCCTTCCAAACTTTCGGGGGTGAGGAGCTCTACCCGAGTGCAGTCGAGAAGGCGTGTCGGTACGCTGTTGGGATCATTTCGGGGCATCCCTTCCTGGACGGAAATAAGCGAACTGGTGCTGCTCTGTTAGGTACGTATCTCAGGATGTGTGGTGTTGGTTTTGCGCCTGACCATGCGGAGTTTCTTTCAGCCATGCTGGGGATGGCTGATGGGTCTATGAGTTACGAGGAACTTGTGGACTGGGTAAGGATCAACGTGGGGTAAACGCCTTCGGGTTTGTGTTGGCAATTCAATGGTGGAGTATTCCGTGGAGTAGGGTTTGTCGTAGCGAAGCGGCAGCCCTGGATCAAGGAGGATGGCACGTGGATCTGCTCGAATACATGCGTTCGCAAAACAACATGACGCAGGCCGAATGGGAGCGTACGTTTGAGGACGAGGCCAGGGAGATCCTCGTCCTGCTCGCCGGTGGTGGCGGGGCCGGCAAGAGGAACAGATTCTGGGACGTCTCGCACTACTTCATTGCGTATGTGGACTGCCAGACCGGCGCGCTGCACACGGGTGACGGCCGGATCGTCTATCCCGTCAGCGACGAGGAACATGATGCCGGAGGAATCCTCGATCGCTTCCCTCGGGAGGCGGTGTACCGCCTCAAGGCGCGCAAGGAGGTCCCCCACGAGGTTCCCGAGGGCGTGACCGCCTCCTCGCAGAACCAATTCCTGATCGTCGAGGTCCTGGAAGAGGATCCCCCGTGCCCCGCCCTGGAAGAGGTGCTAGCCGAATATCGCAGGCCGGTCGTGGTGACCGACGAGGTACTCGGAGAACTCACCCTCGACAAGGACCTCGACATGTTCGAGGGGGGAGGTCCTGTGGTGCGGCGAGCAGATCTGCCTGTCGCTCGAGGTTGATACGGCGGACGAGGACACCTGGGCCGACGCCAGGCGGGCGATGAAGGTGATGCTGGCGGAGCAGGATCGCTGGGACCTTGACATGCGCACGAGCGCCGCACGTGAGCTCACCGAACTCGCGTGCGAGTGGCGCGAGTCCGCCGACGAGGAGGTCCCCGAGATTACGGAAGAGAGCTTCGCTCGCCGGATCGAGCTGCGCAGCATCGCGATGGACGCCGACGGTTCATTTTCAGCCTACTTCGATGACGACGACATGTTCTTCGGGCACTGCGTCACGGCCTACGGAACCCTGACGGACGGGGTGACCGCGGCGAATATGAAGGGGTGAGTACCGGCTGCTGGAGGTGAGGTGATGATTTGTGGGCGTGTATGCACCGAACCTTCTCTGGTCGGCGCCGACGCATCAGTTCCCGTGTTTGTAAGTCTCGGCCTTGTTCTCGTTTCGTTGGACCGGGCCGAGGCTGTTCTCTGATGAGGAGAGTAGGTCCGAGTCAAAGCAGACGTATATACACCAATCGTGATAATGTGATGTGTAAACGTCTGCAAAGGGGGTGGTCTCCGTGAGGGTGGATGAGCTCGTCGACTTCGTCGCGCTCGTGGGTGGTGTTGCTTCTTCTTCTCAGCTGAAATCTGCAGGATTCTCGGCTGGACTCATTGCGCATGCTAGTGAGGGCGGTCGCATTGAGCGGCTCACGCGAGGAATTTACTGCACTCCAGATGTCTTTGACGATGACTTTCTTGTGATTAGTGCTCGGTGGAAAAAGAGTATTTTCTCCCATGCCAGCGCCCTGTATCTCAATGGACTGTCGGATCGTCTGCCTGTCGCACAGTCCGTGACAGTGCCGCGGGGATATAACTCTGTGAAGATGGCTCAGGAATTTCCGGGTATTCAGGTTCATTGGGTGCGGCCTGACCTATACGAACTTGGCGTAACGTGCCTTGTAACGCCTTCCGGTAATACAGTGAGGAGTTATGGTGCTGAGCGCGCAATCGCCGACCTGATTCGGGAAAGGAAGGTTGGAACTGTCGATGCTCAGCTTATGCAAGATGCTATCGGAGGGTACTTTCGGAGGGGCGAGAAGGACCTGCAAGGGTTGACTGATATGTGCTCAGCTCTTGGAGTACGTCGTGAGTTGCAGGTGTATCTGGAGGTGTTGTAATCGTGGCGATTCGTAACGATGCGAGTCTGCGTGGAAAGATTCGAGCAATTGCGAAGAGAGAAGGGCTGCGCCCTCAAGAAGTCCTGCAGATGTTTCTATTTGAACATTTGCTGCTTCGTCTCGAGAAAACGTCGTATGTTGATAAGTTCATTCTCAAAGGCGGCCTGCTGATTTCTTCGATGATTGGTGTATCGCTGCGCACGACGATGGATATGGATACAACTGTTGTTGGTATGCCTCTTGATCGCGACTCTATTGAGCAAACGATGGAGCAGATCTGCTCTGTTGATGTCGGCGACGGAATGGAATACATCTTCGAGCGGGTCGAGTCAATCAGAACAGATGACGAATATCCAAATTGGCGTGCTCATATTATGGGCTCTTCATAGTTGAGTGTGAGGAGGACGCCAGTCTCGTGAGAGGCCTCGGCCGCGGGTGGTTACACCCGGCGTGCATCCCGCGCAGGTAGAGGGCCAGACTGATCACATCGGCCCTGATGAGGGCTACGCCGAAAGCTGCGTTGGCGGAAAGGTTGATCATGGGGATGCCCATGATCATGCGGCACATGTAGGGGATCAACCTGGTTGTCCACACGGCGATGCTAGTCATGGCCGAAGCATCCCATCGAGTCTGCATGAACCTCCCGATGAGATTCCCCCCTCACTTCAGATGGTAGAAACAGGCTCATGAGCAACACGACCCCCTTGTTTACGCCGGAGGCCTACCCCGCCAAGCAGGGTAGGCCTCGCCAGTGCGCGTGGAGCCGCTATCGACATGGTCGGTGCACGGTCACGCCATACTCACGCGCTGGTGTGAGTGTTCCCTACCTTGTCTGGCCCTCACGAGCCTAGTCCCACTGTGTGCACTGTCAGTTTTTGTGTGCGGTGATCGCAAACTGAAGGGGCAGGCGCTCTGGTTTGTCGCGAAGGCGCCAGCCTCCAGCGGAATCCTGTTCCATGAGTTCGGGCCATGGACACCACGCAGCGCGCGGGGTCTCCTCAAGCTCATCGATCACCAAGCCCGCGTTGATGAGAGCGGTGACGATCTGGCCAAGGGAGTGATTCCACTGGTGGTTTGTTGTGTGAGTAATCCGCGGCGCATCGGGGAAGTCTATGTAGCTTGAATCGTCATCCCATGTCATCGGAGCATCCTGCTCGAAGTAGGGTGCCTCAATCTTTAGCCCGTCGGAAATATCCTCCCCGATTGCCATGAACATCGGGTGGTCGTCGCGGATGAAGAAAGTGCCGCCCGGCTTGAGCAGGGAAGCGATGACTTGCGCCCATCGGGCGATATCGGGCAGCCAGCATAGGACACCGATCGAGGTGTACACCAGATCGAAGTTGCCGGACACTGCTTGACGCGCGTCGTACACGTTTGCGTGAACGAACTCCACGTCAGCGCCTGCGCGTTCGGCGATGCTGCGCGCGTGGGCAAGCGAACCCTCGGACAAATCGAGGCCAATGACGCGCGAGGCCCCGCGGCGCGCAAACCCGATCGTGTCCGTTCCAACGTGGCACTGCAGGTGGATGACATCTTTGCCGGTGAGATCACCGAATCGTTCGATATCTTGGGCCAGTTCAGCGCTAATGGCCGTCGGGTCCTCGAGAAGGCGCTGGTAGTCGCAGTAGTTGCCAGCCATGTGCAGCTCGGCGCGGTCGTCCCAGTTTTGCTCATTGTCGGAAAACCACTGTGCTTGGCTGTTCGTTTCGGTCATTTCGTTATTGTATGCAGGCGGATTGTTGGGGAGGCGTGCCCGTCCGTGCCTCGGAGCTATCGAGTCGACGTAGGAGCATGTAGAGCCTGATCGAGGAGACCAGGTCGGCGATGGGAATGGCATGCCAACGCTTGTAATTCTTTGCCGTTTCAGGGGAGATCACCTGCTCGTCGCGCGCGCGGATAATCGCTGCGAATCCGTAGCACGAAGTGACGATCATGAGAGCGTATGACAGGACGGCATAGGGGGTGAGCAGGGCAAATTCCAGCGGTAATGCCTCAGGGCGGAGGGAGAACTGGCTACCAATAAGCGCAAAGACAACAAGGCTCACCAGGAATATTGGCAGAAAGCATACCTTGAGGACGAGGCCCCACAAGGCGAGGTCGCGCGTGCGCTCCGTGCGTACAAGCCCAAACGCGATGGCCGCATTCGCGGCGCCGAGGGTGACCAGCAGGAGGAGCCATATCAGCGGAGGAATCACGTTGAAGGCTCGACAGCCGAACAGGGTCCCCGCGGGTTCGCCCGCGTAGAACACGACGATGAACGCGATGGGCAGAGCGACCCTGAGTATTTGGACACGCGGAGACCCCCTCGTCGATCGTCATTGACTGGAATCGAATATAGCAGTCCTTCTCTTGTGAATGTCCTCGTTTTCGTTGGGGAGTGAATGCTCTTAGTGCCTCATTTGCGCTCGGGCGTGGCGACAGTGACCGTCGGCTGGGTTAAGCCGATTGTGTAATGGCGAGGCAAGGCTTGAAACTGTTAATGGTGTCGATGTGCTGCCCCCCCCGTGCATCCCGCGCAGGTAGAGGGCCAGACTGATCACGTCGGCCCCGATGAGGGCTACGCCGAAAGCTGCGTTCGCGGACAGGTCGATCGCGGGGATGCCCGTGAGCATGCCACAGAAGCAGGGGACCAGCCAGATCGTCCACACGGCCACGCTGAAGCGGTCGAAGCGAGCCGTGGCCTTGTGGTTCTTGCGCACGTGAGCTCACCGAACTCGCGTGCGAGTGGCGCGAGTCCGCCGACGAGGAGGTCCCCGAGATTACCGAAGAGAGCTTTGCTCAGCGGATCGAGCTTCGCACCATCGCGATGGACGCCGACGGTTCATTTTCCGCCTACTTCGACGACGACGACATGTTCTTCGGGCACTGCGTCACCGCGTACGGAACTCTGGCCGATGGGGTGGCCTCGGCGGAAATGGCGGGTTAGACGTCCTGAGAGCTGGCCGGAGCGGCGCTGTCGAGTCGACGCAGGAGCACATAGAGCCAGATGGCTGCGACCAAGTCCGCGATGGGAACGGCGTGCATCTTCCTGAGTCTTTTCACTGTTGCTGATGGGATTGTCTGTTCGGACAGTAGGCGTTTTGTTGCGGCAAACCCGTGGAAGGATGACACGAGCATCAAGCAGTAGACTCCCGCGTCCAGGGGGGAGAATGAGGAAAATCGTCAGCAAGCCGCTGACGTTGCCGTTGGAGCTATCTAGCGGAACGATGATCGTCAGAATGAGCATGATGAGGAAAATGGGGAGGAGAGCAAGCTTGATGATGAGTCCCCAAAAAGCGAGTACGCGTGGAGTGACCTTGTCTTGAGAGTGGAGTACTGTCAGTGCGCTGAAGCAAGTGGCGATGAGTAGTGCGACGATCCACGGGCCTGGCGAGAGCAGCGGCTGGATGGGGAGGTTGAGGTCGAAGCGCCACCCTGCGTAGACCATGGCGATGAAGAAGAGGGGTGCGGCGATGCGTGCGATTCTGTCCATGAGCAGCTTTCTTCATAGGGCTTCATTGACTGGCAATGACTATAACATCGCTATCTTGTAACGAGGCCTACCCTGCCAAGCAAGGTAGGCCTCGTTATGTGCGCCTGGTGTCGCCACCGAAACAGTCGTGCGTTCGGCTCAGTGCGCGGTAGTGGGACTACTTCTGGCCCTCCACGTCGGGCACGTATGCGAGGAACCCGGCCAAGACCTCGTCGTTGTGCTCAAAGAACGGCTTCCCCTTGTCGAGGGAATCGATCTGGGCCATGTCCTCGTCGGTCAGCGCAAAGTCGAACAGGTCGATGTTCTGAGCGATGTGCGACGGCGTCTTCGAGCCCGGGATCACGATGTGTCCCTGCTGGATATGCCAACGCAGCAGCACCTGGGCGGGGGACTTACCGTGCTTCTCGGCAAGTTCCTGGACGAGGGGCTCGGTCATGATCGAGTCGTTGCCGCGCCCGCCGAGCGGGTACCACGCCTGCAGCGCGATGTTGTGCTCCTTGAGGAGTTCCTTGAGCTCCTTCTGTGGGAAGTAGGGGTGGCACTCGACCTGGTTGATCGCGGGGACAACCTCGCATTCGTTGAGGATGCGCTGCGTCTGGGCCACGTCGAAGTTTGACAGGCCGATCGCGCGAATCTTGCCTTCCTTATGGGCCTTCTCGAGGATGCGGTATCCCGCGACCGTGTCGCCGGCGGGCTGGTGCAGGATCATCAGGTCGATGTAGTCCGTACCCAGGCGCTCGAGCGTCTCGTCGACGGCGGTGGAACGCTCGAAGAACGACGGCCAGAGCTTCGTCTCGAGGAAGATCTCATCGCGCGCCTTCGAGGATGCGCGCATGCCTCGTCCGACGGCGCGCTCGTTCACGTAGACGTTCGCCGTGTCGATGAGCGTGTAGCCGTTGTCGAGCGCGTAGGTGACCGCCGACTGGGCATCGTCCGGCTCGAGCAGGTAGGTGCCGAGGCCGACCTGGGGGATTGTGACGCCGTTGTTCAGGGTGATGTGGTCCATGTGAGCTCCTTCGTTCTCATCAGAGGCGTGCGCTGGAACGGCAGTGCGGTAGTCGAACTGCGCGGACGCCGCTGATTGTCAGCCTATAGTCATCCCGGGAAGGCATGCCTGACGGCGGTCGCGTGTAGGCGTGTGACATGTGACGAGTTGGCGTCAGGAGCGCTGTGATCCCTCGGTTCTGCGATTGACGAGGGCTTGCTCAGGCCTATACTGAACACTGTTCATTAAGGATTGTCGCAGCTCGCAAGACAGTAGGATTTCGTGCCCAAACAAGTGATCGACCCGGAGAGGCTGGTCAGCCAGGCCTACGCCATTGCCTCGCGCGACGGCATCTCCGCGCTCTCCGTGCGCAAGGTCGCCACCGCGTGCGGCATCGCGGTCGGCTCCGTCTACGGCTACTTCCCGACCAAGGCGGACCTGACGGCCGCCGTGCTCACCCGCTTCTTCGAGGAGAACCTCTCCGACGAGCTGTGCGCCGTGCGCCCCGGCGAGCGCTTCACCTCCTACGTGCGGCGATTCCGTGAGGCCCTATGCGCCGCGCGCTCCGACATGAGCGTCGACTGGTTTGCCGAGATGCGCCGCCTGCCCAGCGGCGAACACGAAGCCCTCGAGGCCGTGCGTGCCCCCATGCTCACCCACATGGAACGTGGCCTGGTGCGAGTCCTCGAGATGGACGAGGCCGTGGTTCGTTCCCGGCTCGTCGGCCCCATGAGTGCCGAGGCCCTGTGTCGCTACGTGCTGCGCGCCGTCTTCGCCTCTCTCATGGCGGGCGATGAATGTGAGACGCTGTTCGCCCTCCTTGACACCTCCCTGTACGACGACACCGTAGAAGAAAAGGACATAAAGAAATGAGTCGATTCCGCATCAAGAAGCAGTCCCTGATCGCCGTCGCCGGCATCGTCTGGCTGCTTGCCGGCCTGAACGTCGCGATCCTTGGCGTGCGCGCAGCCATCGACATGCGCGGAGTCGCGGCGATTGTTTTCCTGGCGCTCGCGGGCGGCGCCATCGCCATCTTCTGCGCGTTCCATCCGATGTTTTCCAAGCTCGTCCAGAAGAACATCCAGCGCATCGCCGACCTGGAGGGGGAGCGCCACCATGTCGTCCGATTCTTCGATCGCAAGAGCTACCTCATGATGGCGTTCATGATGTCCCTCGGTATCGGCATGCGCGCCGCGGGTATTGTTCCCGACTGGTTTATCGCCTTCTTTTACACGGGCCTGGGCCTCGCCCTGACGCTTGCTGGCGCCAGCTACATCGCGCGCGGAGTGCGCGGCCGCGCGTGGACGTTCCACGGAACCGACTGAGTGTTTCACGGGATCAACTGAGTGTTTCACGCGATCTTGGCCCAGGCCTCGGCGATGGATGAGGCCTCCTGTCGTTGGCTGCGTCGGCGTGTGGCTCATCGCGCGAATCCTGGGGCAGATAGGCCCTCTATCTGCGGGTCATCCGGTGCTAGTGTTAGCCCGTTACACGGCACTCATGAACCGGGAAAGCACATGAATTTTTATACCCTCGACTACATTGTGTCGCACCAGAGTTTGGATGCGACACGGCGTCTGGCTGCGATCATTGTCTTGCTCGTTGTGGCTCTCGCTTTTAGTGCCCTGTATCTGCGTAACCGGGTGAAAACACGCTGGCGTGACGCGGGTATTGGGCTCCTCGTGTTTTCGCTCGTCCTGCTGGGAATCCAGACTGAGCAATATTTGAAGGTCAGTGATCAGCAGTCGCAGGCGCAGCTGCTTGTGGGCTTCATGGAGGGTGTTGCCATCGATCATGGCGTCCAGGTGCGTGATGTCATGGTGAATAAGAAGTCCCTGGAAGATGGCATGATTGTGCGCTTCAACGAGGAGGACTACACCGTCCATCTCAATAATGACAACAATTCCTTCACTCTTGAGCGCACGCACATCATTGACCATGGCATCTATGTGAACGGGGAGCGCTGACATGGACTTCTACACGCTGACCGCTATCAAGTTTGCGCTCGGTATCCTCACGATGCTGCTCCAGATCAACATCTTGGGAAAGCGCGACTTCTCGCTGAATACGCCTCTCAACCAGGTGCAGAACTACGTGCTGGGCGGCATCATCGGCGGCGTCATCTACAACTCGTCGATTTCCGTCTTGCAGTTTCTCGTCATCATCTTGATCTGGTCGCTCGTTGTTATCGCGACGAAGATCCTCATCGATACCAGCAAAACCTTTAAGAAGCTTGCGGCCTGTCAGCCCGAACTGATCGTTCGTGATGGTGAAGTGGATATTGCGCGCTGTGCGAAGGTGGGAATGACCGCGGAGGGACTGAGTAGGAGCCTGCGTGAGCAGAAGATTGCCAGCGTGGGTGACGTTGCCGCAGCGATCATGGAAACCAACGGGTCTTTGACGATTCGCGTGCGAGGTGACGGCTCTAAGCGCTCGCTCTGCCGCTCGTGACTGACGGTCAGCTCGTACCTGATGGTCTCCTTCTTGCAGGCAAGGATAAAGCCTGGGTCAAGGAGGAACTCAAGAAGTTGGGGTACTCCTCGGTCAAGCAGGTGTTCCTGGGTGAGCTCGTCTCCGGGCATCTCGAGGTGATCCCCTACCCAAAGACAACGAGCGTGAAGAGCTAACTTCGAGGAGGCCTCGTCAATGGACGAGGCCTCCTGCTGTTTATCGGTCAGCTCTCCTTGAGAGTCACGCGATTACCGCCAGTGGCGGTATAAATCTGGCGGTAATCGCTTTGTGGTCGGCAGTCTAGAACCCTAGCTCCTCGCAGACCTGGGCGTGTGTGTAGCGCGTGCCGTCGTCTGTAGCCATCGCAGCGCGTAGAGTGGCCAGATCCCGCAGGTTCTCTTCCTGCTCGGAAAATGCCTTGTCGGCGGGGTGCATGTGTGTCCGCTTCAGAACTCGACGTGCTGGCGCGGGGAAAAGCCTCGCTCTTTCAGCGTGCCGTCGACGTAGTCGAAGCGCGTGGGGGTCACCTTGATGATGTTCATGACGAAGGGCATGGCGCGCAGGCGCTCCATGGGGAGACCCCGCAGCTCGCAGGCGTGAGCGTAGTCTTCGCCGAAAGGCTCAACGACCTCGGCGGTGCCCGTGACCTGCAAGCCCGCCAGCGTCGCGAAAGAAATGTCGTCGTCATGGATCGCCAGGCACACGTTCTTGTTGGCCTGCAGGGCGCGGAACTTTTGGCCGCCCTCGCTGATGATCCAGAACGCCCCTTCGGCGTAGAGATATTCGACCGTCGTGTTGCGCACGATACCGTTCCCGGCGGTCGCCAGCGTGCAGATCTTGTGCCTGGCCAGGAAGGCCTCGATCTCCGTGAACAAGTCAGCCTCGGGCATGCGCGTCGCTGCGCTCTCCTGCGCGATCCAGTGGTTTGCCGCAGCCTCCCAGTCGATGCCACTCATTGCGAATCTCCCTCTTTGTCGATAGGGCACACGTCGTTGAGGCCCTCCACCCAGGATATGACGGCGACGTGATTTAGTCGACGTCCTCGTGCCAGATCTGGTGCATGGGAACACCCTTGTCGAAGGTGCGGGTCGAGCCGTCCTGGAAGGTGACCTCGACCTTCTCCTTCTCCTCGTCCTCCGGGTCTTCGATCCAGTCCACCCAGTCGATGGCGGGGGGAGAGGGTGCCGTCCTCCCAGACGATTCGATAGCCCTCGCCCAGCAGTTCGGACATGACGTCCTCGATTTTGTCGGTGTTCATCGGACCTTCCTTGCGTCGATGCCTGGGCGCGCTGCGGGTGCGCGATTGAGAACCAGCTTAGCCGCGATACCTCGGTGAGTTGGTCCCAAAACTCAGCCTGGCCTCATGCCTGAGAGACAGAACGAGGCCGGGGCGGGCTTATGGCGCCCGCTGAGCGTCAGCGCGCGGTTGTGAGCGGCGTACCCTTGAATCGTGAAGGTTTTCGTCGTTCCCATGGTTGCCCGCTCGCGGATGGGCGGGCCGTGGTCGCGCGCGCAGCGCGTCGCACGTGCGTTCCGCGACGGTGGCCATGAGGTCGTGCTCGCGTGGGGAGACGACGGCAACTGCGCCAATCCCGTCGCTCCGACGCTCGAGATTCCGGTGCCCTCACCTCTCGGCCTTCCCGAGGCCATCGCGCGCCACACCTTCCCCCTGGCCTCACGCCTCGGCCTCATGGGTCGCAAGCCTGTGCGCAGCTTCGAGGAGGTCCTCTGGCTGACCGGTGCCCTCGACGAGCGCTACACGCGCGTCGCCGTCGACGCGCTCCGCGCCCACATGCGAGCCGCGCGCCCCGACGTCGTCTACTCCGAATTCAACCTCGCCGCCGTCATCGCCGCCCGCGCCGAGGGCGTCCCGTGCGTGGGCAGCGGCTCGCAGCCGACGACCGCCTCCTACGCTTCCAACCCGCGTAAATCCGCAGGAATTCGACGCCTGCTACGCGAGATGGGAATGCCCGCCCCGGCCTCGTCCCTGACCGTCCTCGAGGGGATGCGGCGCCGCTTCATCCCAAGCTGCCCGACCCTGGAACCGCGGGCGGGGGGAGCGGGCCGTCTACTGCGGGTTTCTGGACGAGCCGCCCGCATTGACGCCGACGCCTCGCGATTGTGCGCTCGTCTACCTCGGTGCGGGCAGCGTCCCCGCGGGCGTGGCCGTGCGCGCCGGGCGAGAGCTCGCCGAGGCCCTCGGATGCGACGTCTTCGTCGCGGGCGTGTCCGAGGCCGTCCAAGCTGTGGGGGACCACGAGGTGACCTGCGCGCCCCGCTTCGACGTCGCTGAGCTCCTGCCACGCGCCCGCGTCTTCGTGCACCACGGCGGGCAAAACTCGATGATGGACGCTCTGTCCTACGCCGTCCCCCAGGTGATAGTCCCGGGGCGCGTCTTTGAGCGCCAATTCAACGCCGAGGCCGTGGAAAACGCGCGCTGTGGCCTGACCGTGCGCGAGCCCAAGCCGGCGCTTATCGCGCGCGCTGCCCGCACCCTCGTCGACGAGCCCGCCCTGACCTCGGGGATCCGAGGACTGCGCGAGGAACTAACCTCGCTGGGTGGAGCCGCGTGCATCGTGCGCGAGGTCGAGGAGCTGGTCGGTTAGCCTCAGTGCCAGCCGCGTAGGATCGCCTCCAGGCCCCGCTCAAACTGGGCGTTGAAGTCGTAGCGGCCGTCCAGGAGATCCTCGATGAGCGGACGCAGCGCCTGCGCGTCCTCGGGGTCGAGCGCGGCGCTCGCGGCCGACAGGTCGGCCGGCTGCTCGGGGGAGCCGCCCACGGGCGGAACGACCTCGGCGGCGACGAACGCCGTCGTGTAGATCGACACCGCGTTGACCAGCCCCAGCATGTCGGCATTCGGTGTGAATCCGCGCCGGGCCAGCGTCACGAATACGCGCGCCAGGAGCGATAGCTGCTCGGGCGTCGACATGGGGTGCGTGAGCAGCAGCATGACTGCGCCCGGGTGGGAGCGCAGTGTTGATGCCAGGCAATGCGCGTAGGCGCGCATGTAGGTCAGCAGGGGCGAGGCCGGGGTGCCCTCGGTCGGCTCCGATGCCTCGTGCGTGGGCGTCGAAGCTGAATCGACCGCCCCTGCGTCCACGCGGTCCAGGAACGACTCGAACGTGAGTCGCCAGACCTGCTCGGCAATGCCCTCCAGGAGCGCCGCCTTGTCGGGGAAATGACGATAAAAAGCCGCCTGGGAGACGCCGAGACGCTTTCCCAAAGACCGCAGAGACAAAGCGGAGAGCCCCTCCTCGTCCACCAGGTCGAGCGCGGTCGACAAGATGATCTCTCGCGATAGCGCGCGCTGGCGTGACGACGGCATGGACTCTCCGCTTCGGTGGACGTTACTCCCTGTGATACCGGAACTGTACCAGTGCCAGCCCCGCGATCACCGCGAAGAAACCCCACAGGACGCCGATCCGCGTCCCGACGTCGGCAAGTCCCTCCCCGTCCAGGCTCACCTCGTGAATCGCGGTGATCGCCCAGTAGGCGGGGGACAGGCGCGCGGCGTGCTGCGCCCAATCCGGGAACGAGGAGACTGTGGAGAAGGAGCCGCCGATGCCGGCCGCCAGCATGCCGATAATGTTCGACAGTGACAGGGCCGCGTCGCGGCTGCGCGACCACAGCGCGAGCGCGACGCCGAGCGCCGACAGGACCGCCGAGAAACTGAGGAGAATTGCGGCCAGCGCGACGAGGGAACCAGTCGGTCGATACCCGAAGATGAGAGCGCCGAGCGCGAGAACAACCGCGATCTGAACGGTCTGCATGAGGAAGGCGACCAGCGCCTTGCCCGTCAGGATGGACGCGCGCGAGGTGGGGGAGGCCTCGAGGCGCTCCCACGTGCCCCACGAACGCTCGTTGAAGAACGAGCTGATGATGTTCTGCACGGCCAGGAATGAGAAGAGGATCGCGATTGACGGCACTGCCTGCTCGGCACCGGTGACGCCTGTGTAGCCGCCGGCCAGGAGCATCGACTTGAACGCCGGCATCATGAAGGGAATCAAGACGAGGGGGATCACCGTCAGGATGAGCGTGGGCGCCGGGTCGGTGAGCTGCAGGCGGATGTTCAAGCGGGTCATTGCCCCGAGTTGCTTAAGCTGCGACATGGTCACTCTCCTTGATGATCTGCAGATACGCGTTGTGCAGGCTCGCCTGCATGATGCGCACGTCCGTCAGGTGCGCGCCTTCGAGGGCGGGCGAGGCCAAGGCTTCGCCGATCCGCGAACCTGGGTCGGCCTCGTCCCCGATGAGTTGGAGGCGCCTGTCGTCGGCGCTCCACCCGTCGATCGAAGGGATGGGGCGATCGAACTCGAGCGTGACCTCGGCGCGGGCGTGGTGAGAGACGATCTCTTCGAGGGTGCCGCTCGCGACGATGCGGCCCTCGTTCAGGATCGCGATGTCGGAGCCAAGCTCCTCGAACTCGGCGAGGTAGTGTGAGGTGTAGACGACGGCCGCTCCGTCGTCGGCGAGCTGGCGGACTGCGCGCAGGATCTGGCTGCGCGCCTCCACGTCCGCGCCGACGGTCGGCTCGTCCATGAACACCAGGCGCGGGCGGTGCATGATCGCCATTCCTGCGTGGAGCCTGCGCTGCTGTCCGCCCGACAGGTGTGAGGCGCGCTGGCCTCGTTTCTCTGTGAGGCCGAGGAGGTCCATCACCTCGCCCGCGCGCGAGGCCGCCTCGCGTCGGCCGAGTCCGTGCAGTTCTCCGAAGGCCGCCAGATTCTGGGCGACGCTCAGGTCGGGGTAGATGCCCAGCTCCTGAGGCGCGTATCCGATTGACCGCGCGGCCTCGGCGGATGCGGGGCGGTGGCCGCAGATGGATGCGGTCCCCGAGTCGGCGCGGCGCAGTCCGCACAGGATCGTGATGAGCGTGGACTTGCCCGCTCCGTTTCGTCCGAGTAGGCCGAGGACCTGACCGGGTTCGACGCGCAGGTCGACCCCGCGCAGGACCTCGTGAGTGCCGTAGCTCTTGTGGATTCCCCGGGCGTCCAGGCCCGGAGCGTGTGGGTGTGACACGGTGTTTCTCCCATCGGTTAACGCTGTTAACTTTGTGTCATGAGCAAGGTTAACAGCGTTAACTTATGTGTGTGCAAGGTGGTGTTGTGTGCCGGGGAAATCTGCTGATTTGCTGTGTTTTTCTGACAATCTGTCGCTGCGCGGGGGAGGCAAGCGGCCATACACTGTCTGCTCGAGGCCTGAAGGAGGGGCGAAAGTGCCAGGTATGGATACCTACGACGCGATCATGCTGCTGTCCTACGGTGGCCCGAACGGCCCGGACGACGTCCTGCCGTTCATGCGCAACGCGACGCGCGGTCGCGGAATCCCGGATGAGCGTCTGCTCCAGGTCGCCGCGCACTACAAGCGCTTCGGCGGCGTCTCGCCCATCAATGCCTGCAACCAGCGCCTGATCGCGGACTTATCTGCGGAGCTTGCCAGGCGCGGGCATGACATCCCCGTCGGGTGGGGAAACCGCAACTGGCACCCCTTTGTTGCCGAAGGCCTCGACGAGCTCGCGGGGGCTGGTGCCCGGCGCATCCTCGTCCTGCCTACCTCCGCCTACGCCTCGTACTCGGGATGCCGACAGTATCGCGAAGACCTCGCGGAGGCCGCGGAGGCCCTGCGCGAGAAGTGGGGTGCCATCGTCCTGGGTGCCGAGGACAGCGCCGACAATCCCGACGCCGACATCATCTTGGACAAGGTCCGCCCCTACTACTCGACCCCCGGCATGGCGAGCGCGCAGATCGCATCCGTTCGGCGCGCGTGGGAGGCCCTCGCGGCGCGCGGCGTCGATACCTCCGGGATTCGCCTGATCTTCGTCACCCACTCCATCCCCGTGAGTATGGAGGCGGGATCCTCGCCCTTCCCCTTCCGTCCCTCAACTGACGAGGACGCGGCGGCCTCGGACGGTTACGTCGAGCAGCAGGGGAGCGAGGCCTCGTCGCCGGCGGGAACCCCGGCCACTGAAATCAGCTACGTTACCCAGCACCACGCCCTTATCCAAGCGATCATGCCTGAGCTGAGGCGTGTCCTCGGGCGTGCGGATCTGGGCTACGACCTCGTGTATTGCTCGCGGTCGGGACCCCCGCAGGCCCGCTGGCTCGAACCCGATATCAACGATTTCCTCGAGGAGATCGCGGCCGAAGCGAATCCGCTGACCGGCGCCGTCGTCGTCCCCATCGGGTTCATCTGCGACCACATGGAGGTCGTCTACGATCTCGATACCGAGGCGAAGGAGACCTCCGCGCGCCTGGGGATCCCCTACGAGCGTGCAGACACCGTCGCGACGGATCCGGCCTTTGTGTCCTCCCTGGTCGACGTGCTCGAAGAACGTGCGGCTCAGGCGCGAGGCGAGAATCTCGCGCGCGTCACCGTGACGGGCACCGGCCCCTTCCACACCGTCTGCCCGAGCGACTGCTGCCTCTCCCCGGCACGCCCCGGCTACGCCTCGTCCGCTGGCGCCAGCGCTCATCCCGGTACCGCCCCTCATTCTTCCGGCGCGCCCGCCCGAGCCGCCGGTCAACCAGCCCCAACCCAGGAGGACCCTATGTCTACCCCGCATCCCCACGCCGTCGTGCCGCCCGAGCAGAACCCGGAGAACCCGGGACATCCCGCGGGAGTGCCGGACCGTGTCGGTGAGCACGCCGCGCGCCACCAGGCCCGCCACGCGGGCACCGAGGCGACGCCCCACTCCCACGCCGCGCACGCCCGTGTCACCGACCCGCGCGACGCGACGGACGTCGACTTCGATGAGGTCAACAACAAGCAGCACTACGCCCTCTACTCCGTGTTCGCGCTTGGTGAGTCCCTGCCCGCCGACGACGGCGAGCGCGGCCGTATTATCGCCGAGTCCCTGGACTACGTGAAGGGTGCGGGTGCGGAAATCCGCGGCTTCTACGACGTGTCCGGCTTCCGCGCCGAGGCCGACCTGATGGTGTGGTGGCTCGACGACGACCCCGAGGTCCTGCAGGACGCCTACCACCGCCTGCGCGCCAGCGCGCTCGGTAAGTTCCTGGATCCCGTGTGGTCCTGCATGGGTCTGCACACCCCCGCCGAGTTCAACAAGCGCCACATCCCCGCCTGTTCGGCGGCGTCGCCCCCCCGCGACTGGGCGATGGTCTACCCCTTCGTGCGCTCCTACGACTGGTATCTCAAGGCCCCCGAAGAGCGCGCCCGCATCATGGCCGAACATGGCCGCAACGGCTTCGCGCAGTACCCCGACGTCAAGGGTTCGACCCTGTCGGCCTTCGGCTTCTCCGACTACGAGTGGGTGCTCGCATTCGAGGCCGACACCCTCGACCGCCTGGAGGGCGTCATGCACGCCCAGCGCTACACCGAAGCACGCCTCTACGTGCGTGAAGACACCCCGTTCTTCACGGGCCCGCGCGTGAGCCTCGGCGAGTGGGCGGAGCGCCAGCCCCGCGCATAAAGCCCCTTATCTGCGCGTCGGCCCCGGCCTCGTCCCTGCGATAAGGAACGAGGCTGGGGCTCAGTGCGTCCCTCTCGCGCCGTGTGTCAGGCGCCTCCTACTTGGAGGGGAACAGGAGCGGCAGGTTGTGTTCAACCTGGTTGGCGACGGACGTGCTCGTGTGTGACTCCCCGTCGTCGATCCATAGCTGCAGGCTGGTTTCGGTCATCAGGTCGGGGTAGTCCTGGTGGAGCTCGTCAAGCTGCGGGGTCATGTCCCACAGCGCCGGGTCTTCGGAGCCGACCGAGGCCAGGATACGGAAATCGCCCTGCCCGTAGCCCTCGCGTACTGCCCCCGCGGTGACGAGCTCGGCGAGGCGCTCCTCGTCGGCGTCTTCCTCGCGCCCAATCCAGGATTCGCCCGCCATCGGCATGTACCCGTAGAAGTACTGCGGGCGCAGGGCAAACACGTCCCACGTCGTCGTCGCGCCCATCGAGAAGCCGCCGAACGCGCGGTGCCTGCGGGACTCTTGCAGCGACTTCGCCGAGGTGTCCCCGCGAGCGAACGTCGTGTAGCGCGACTCGACCGCCTCGATGAGCGTGTCGATCTCGGTCGTCGCGAAGAAGCGATTGAGTGCGTAGTCGTCCTCGTAGTCCTCGGTCGCGAACGATCGATCCGGGTAATAGGTCGCGAACACGACGATCGTGGGGGAGACCTCGCCCCTGTCCTCCAGGTTGTCGACAACGGGTGCGACCGTGTCGGCAAGCCCCGCCGCGTTGCCCCACCACCCGTGCGTCAGGTAGACAATGTTTGCGGGGTGACCAGGAGAGTAGGAGTCGGGGACGTAGACGAAGGCTTCCTTGTTGTACGTCGTGCCCTGGTAGTCCTGCTGGTAGGCGACGGTGTCGATCGTGCCGTGCAGGGACGAGGCTGTGTCCAGCAGGGCGGCCACGGCCTCGGGGATGGGGTCGGCATCCTCCGAAATGGCGATGGGGGAGGGGTCTTTTTGCTCAAACCCCGAGGGGTCCAGCGCAATCGATGCAATGCCTGCGAGGCCAAGCAGGGAGAGCATGAGCGCGGCCGACGCCACAAAGGCGGTTGAGCTTGTCGACGAACGCCTAATCAACCGTGTCTTCACTGTCCTCGCCTCGCGCGCATGGACTCTGCTTGCTTCATGCCCGTTACTGTAAGCCCGTTGGGGCAGTGTCTCCTCGCCAGTGTGGCCGATCACGCGTCATCCCCCTCAATCTCGCACGTAATTCCTATCATGATCGTTCATATTTTTGAATTGTGATCGTTGAGATTCTGCGGATTGTGGGGGTTTGCTGAAAATAGCTGCTTGGGGAATTACGTGCGGAATGTGGGGAGAGTCGAATATCTGTCCGGTGATCCGGTGATCCGGTGATCCGGTGATCCGGTGGGCTGGGGGCCACCCGCATGTGACCTGCCAGTCGCCGGGGGTTGCGTGCTCGCGGGGTGGGCATACCCTGGGTGTATGACACCTGAGATCACCGACCCGGCCGTCCGCGCAATCGCCGAGGAGATCGCCGCAGACCCGGCCAACGCCTCGTACACCAAGCGAGGCGTGAAGCCGTTGTTCTACGCGGGGCCGCAGTGTCGCATCATGATTGTCGGCCAGGCGCCCGGGCGCGTTGCCGAAGAGACCGGCATCGTGTGGAACGACCGCAGCGGAGACCGGCTGCGCGACTGGATGGGCATCGACCGCGATACGTTCTATCGCTCGGGCAAACTTGCGATCGTCCCCATGGACTTCTATTTCCCGGGCACGGGAAAGAGTGGTGACCTGCCTCCGCGCAAGGACTTCGCCGATACGTGGCACCCACGCCTGCTTGAGCTCATGCCGCACCTGGAGATGACGATCCTCGTCGGCGCGTACGCGACCAGGCGCTACCTGCACCTGCCCTCCTCGGCCTCGCTGACCGACGTCGTGCGCGACTACAAGCAGTATCTGCCCACCTACTTCCCGCTGGTCCACCCCTCGCCGCGCAACCAGATGTGGATGAAGAAGAACCCCTGGTTCGCCGCCGACGTGCTGCCCGACCTCAAGGACCGGGTCTGCGCGCTCCTGGCCTGACCGTTATACGTGAGAGGCGACGTATAAATGTACGGCGGCTCCTACGTACGTTCAGCGCCCTCGGGTTCACGAGGTCGGGGCGGGGTATGGCGCTCCGCCTCGGCTCGCGGGTGGCACACTGGTCACATGAATGATCTGCGCATCCCTCCCGGGCCCGGCTGCCCGCGCGGCCTTCTTGTGCCGGCGGCGGAGCTGGTCGAGCGTTTCTCGCACGCCTCGGGCCCGGGCGGACAGGGCGTCAACACCGCGGACTCGCGGGTGCAACTCAGCCTGGACCTGGGCTCGACGAGCGCCTCAATGAGAAGCAGCGTGAGCGCGCCCTGCGTGAACTGGGGGAGCGCCTGGTCGGCACCGTCCTGACCGTCACCGCCGCCGAGACCCGCTCCCAGCGCCGCAACCGCGCCGCCGCCCGCGAACGCCTCGGCGAGATCCTGCGCGCATCGCTGGTTCCGCCCACCCCTCGCCGCCCCACGAAGCCGACGCGCGCCTCGAAGCTGCGCCGCCTGGATGCCAAGAAGAGGCGTTCGGAGGTCAAGGCGCGCAGGCGTCGCCCCGACGCCGATTAAAACAGGGACGAGGCCTGGGCTGGGTCAGCCCCACGGGCTCCCGTCGGTGCGCCAGCCGATGAACACCCACGTGACGGGCAACGCGTAGTCGAGGACCCACATCTGCGACGTCTCCCCAGACGGGGATTCGGCTGCCCGGCGCACGATGTGCTGGGCCGAGTAGGCGTCGAAGAGTCGCTGCTCGCGTGCGGTGAACGGCTCGGGGCCGGCCAGGCGACGAAGGTCCGAGCGGGCCTCGTCGAAGGAAGAAAAACGCATCGGGCGGAAGGTCTGGGTCCTCGCGCCTACCGGGGTCCGGCCCATGGCAGCCAGTGCGCGGGTTACGTCGCGGACGACGCGTGGGCGTTTGGCTGTGCGCCCCAGGTAGGTGAGTAGGCGAGGGTCGCGGGAGGGGAGCAGGCTGTCGGGCACGACGACCGCCGCTCTGGACCTGGCCGCAGAGTCGAGCTTGGCGACGAAGGGGCCCACGGCCTCGGCCATGAGGGAACGGGAGGCGAAGGCGACGTCGACGCTGTCGGTGCCGAGACCTGCCGCCTCCCAGTCGTCTTCCCACGCCAGGAGGTGGGACGTGATGGGCAGGTGCTCTGCGGCTGCGCGCTCGTCGAGGATGGCGAGCATCGCATCGGCAAAGTCGCAGCCGTGGACGCGGTGCCCGGCGCGGGCGAGGGGGGACGGCGAGTGTGCCCGTCGCACACCCCATGTCGAGGACCTCGTCGCCCGCCTCGAGCGCGAGCAAGTCCAGGAGCCAGTGCTCGTAGTCGCTGGTCGCGTCTCTCGTGAACGTCGCGGCCCGCTTGTTCCAATAGGCCTGCGAGTCTCGGTTGATTGTGCTGTCGTGTGTCGCCATGAGAGGGCCCTTCACTGCGCCTTACGTGCATGTCTTGATAGAGGTTATGTATGTATAATGACATGCAGAAGGAGGTTTGTGCATGGCAACCGTGAATTTTAGTGTGCGCATGGATGCAGATCTTAAGCGTGAGGTTGAAGCGATCTACGCGGAGCTTGGTATGAATCTGACGTCCGCTGTGAACGCTTTCCTACGTCAGAGCGTGCGGGTGGGTGGAATGCCCTTCGATCTGCGTCTGAATGAGCAGCAGCGTGAGACTGTCTTGGCGATGTTGGAAGCGGAGCAGCTGGCCTCTGATCCAGGTGTTGAGACCATGGATGTTGAAGACGCTCTGGCGGAGTTGAAGCGCTAGTGTCTCTGAAAGTCGTTTGGACAACGAAGTTTAAGCGCGACTACAAGCGTGCGATGAAGCGCGGGCTCGACATGAATCGTCTGGATGAGGTTATTCGAACGTTGGCTGCAGGCCGGGAGCTTGCTGTCGTGCATCGGGATCATGCTCTCGGAATGGCCGCGTGAATTCATCCTATGCGCTGCCTAACTTTTCCAGCGATTACCAGGAGGGTGCGCACGCCCGGGTGCTCGACGCCCTTGTCGCCACCAACATGGAACAGGCCAGCGGATATGGCACCGACGAGCACTGCGAGCGCGCCCGCGACCTGATCCGAGGCGCCTGCGCCGTCCCCGACGCGGACGTGTACTTCCTGGTCGGCGGCACCAAATGCGGCGCCCTCTTCGGCGAGGCCGTGGTGATCCCCGAGCGCGGGTCGATCCGCCAGTTCGTCACTCAGATGAAACAGCACGGCGCGCTCCTGGCCAAGGGGCGCCTGCTCGGGGTCCAGTTCGAGGCGCTTTTCGAGGATGACCTGTACGTGCGCATCGGCGCCCCGGCGGTCGAGGCCTCGGCAAAGTCGCAGCCGTGGACGCGGTGCCCGGCGCGGGCGAGGGGGACGGCGAGTGTGCCCGTCGCGCAGCCCATATCCAGGACCTCCTCGCCCGCTTCGAGCGCGAGCAGATCGAGGAGCCATCGCTCGTAGTCGCTGGTCGCGTCTCTCGTGAACGTCGTGGCCCGCTTGTTCCAATAGGCCTGCGAGTCTCGGTTGGTTGTGCTGTCGTGTGTCGACATGGGCTGGTCCTTCGATGCGCCTACTGTTAAGAGCCTCACGAGAGGTCTTGCACGTATAATGTCATGCAAAAGGAGGCCCTGTCGTGAGCGAAACTGAGATCGGCGCGCGTCGTTCGGCGCTGCTGATGCGGCTTCGCGACGAAAAAGATGCAGGTGTGCGTGGGGGCGTCTACCACCGCCTACAGGTGGAGATGACCTACAACTCCAATCACATCGAGGGTTCTCAGCTGTCCGAGGAACAGACCCGTCTTATCTTCGAGACGGCGACTGTTGGCGGCGAGGGCCTGAGAGTCGATGACATTATCGAGGCACGGAACCACTTCCGCGCTATCGATCGCGTCATCGAATGCGCCGGAACTCCTATCGGCGAGGAATATGTGAAGGATCTGCATCGCATACTGAAGCAGGGGAGCATCCAGGCCGATCTTGATTGGTTTGCGGTCGGCGATTACAAGCGTCTGCCGAACGAGGTCGCAATGCGTGAGACGAGCGCGCCCGCTGATGTTGCTGAGCATATGCGGCCTCTGTTCGAGTGCGTCAACGATGTTGATTCTCTCGCGCAGATCCTGGACTGGCATGTGCGCTTCGAACGCATCCATCCTTTCCAGGATGGTAACGGGCGGGTTGGTAGGCTCCTCATGCTTCAGCAGTGCCTCGCCGCGGGAGTCCTCCCGTTCATCATCACCGACGATCTGAAGGCCTTCTACTACCGAGGTCTGGAGAGGTGGGGTGACGAGAATGGTCTCCTCATGGATACGTGCCTGAGTGCGCAGGACCGTTTCGCGGTGATGCTCGATTACTTCCGGGTCCCCTACGAGCGTTCGGATAACTAGCCATCAGTTGTCGGCGAGGAAGGGACTGCTGCCGTCCGGTAGGCGGGCCGGGTGGATCGGGGGCGTCGGTCCGGGCTAGGCTGGGTGCATGACACTCAACGAAGAGAAGAACGTTTTTTCTGACCTGGCCGCCTCCCGTCGCTCGACCCGCGCCTTTACGGATCGCGAGATGCCCGCTGGCGTTATCGACGCGATCCTCGCTGACGCGACGACGGCGCCGTCCTGGTCGAACACACGCGCTTTCCGCGTCGCGATCGCGTCCGGTGCGCGCGCCCAGCGCCTGCGCGATCGCTTCGGGAAGCTGTTTGACGAGGAGATCGAGCCCACGCCCGCAAGGCCATCGACCCCGACGTGGAGATTCCCGTCCCGGATGGCGACTTCCCGGTGCGCAAGCGCTATCCAGACGAGCTGCGTCCCGCCCAGATCGAGGTCGCGAAGCTCCTGTATGGCACCTACGGCGTGGAGCGCACCGACATTGAGGGGCGTAACCGCGTCAACCGTCGCAATGTCATGGCATTCGATGCGCCCGTCATGGGTTTTGTCTTCGTTCACGAGGACATGCTGCCCTGGAGCGCGATGGACGCTGGCCTCATGCTTCAGACCCTGTTCCTGTCCGCCAAGTCGCGCGGCATCGACTCGTGCCCGGTCGGCATCCTGGCCACCTGGCGCGCCCCCGTCGATGAGGAGTTTGAGATCCCCGAAGGCTACAAGTTCATCACCGGCTTCGCCCTCGGCTACGCCGATCCGGACGCGCCGATCAATTCGATGCAGGCGCCGCGCCCGTCGATCCAGCTCCTCGAAGGCAAGTGACGCTACGAGCGATACATCGCTAGTCGTTGAGTTCAGCGCGCAGGTCGGCTAGGCTCACGCGCTGCCCGTCGTCGTTGCGCACCGCCTCCCGGAAGGCCGCGAGATCGCGCGCATCCTCGAGTTCTTCCAGGGCCAACAAGTCGTCGACGCCAATCACGATCGCAGTGAGGCGGCCGTTTTTCGTCACACCAATTCGTTCGCCGCCGTAGGAGGCTCGCCCGAGAACGTCAGAGAGGTTCGCGCGCAGCTCCCGAGTCGATAGGGTTGTGGCAAGTGTGTTCATAGTGTCAGTTTAGTACCCTGTGTACACATCTGTGTCTGGATGAGCCTTTCTGGGCATGAACAGTTTCCCACGGACATACGTGGCACCCAGGTGAGCGTCTATCGTGGAACGGGGCTTCGGCCTCGTGAAACGTTCACAATCGGAAGGACCCCATGTCCAAGAAGTACCTCTCTGTCTGTGAGGGGGCTTCGACGGCTGTGGATCGGGGCAGGTAGGTTCCTGCAATCTCGACTGAGACCAAGATCTCAAAGCGCCGTTTTCGTGGGATTAGGTTGAGTGTTAGGTATTTAGTCCCGTTTGTACAAGCTTAAGTAAGGCTATCTTTAATCAATTATAAGTATTTCTGCATAGAATGGCGGCAGGCGCTGTCAAACCAGCGCTTGCCGAGGAACTAGGTCGTCCCTCGGTGCATGTTTGCGATCGGAAGGACCGCCATGTCAAAAAGTACCTCTCTGTTGCCTTTGCTTATGTGGGAGTGATCGTCGGCGCTGGCCTGGCCAGCGGCCAGGACCTGCTCCAGTATTTCCTCTCCTTCGGTGCCGTCGGATTGATTGGAATCGCCGCCCTGGGAGTCCTCAACATCATCTTCGGTGTTGTCGCCCTCCAGCTGGGTTCCTACTTCCGCTCCGGCCACCACGACGAAGTTTTTGAGCGCATCACTCACCCTGCCGTGCGTCGCGTCATTGACGTGGTGCTCGTTTTTTCTGGTTTCGCGATGGGCTTCGTGATGCTCGCGGGCGCGGGCGCGAACCTTGAGCAGCAATTCGGTTTGCCCGCGTGGGCTGGCAGTGCCGTGTGCGCAGGCCTCGTGATTCTCACCGCCTTCCTGGATTTCGATCGAATCATGAAGGTGATCGGCGTCTTTACGCCCATGATCGTCATCGCGATCATCATTCTCGTCATTTACTCGCTGGTAACCCCGCACCCGAGCGTGGCCGAGCTGAATGCGACCGCCACGAAGGTCACCCCGGCTCTACCGAACCTGTGGTTCTCGGCGATCAACTACTTCGCGCTGTGCGTCGTCAACGGTATCGGTATGGCCTTCGTGCTGGGCGGCTCGGTGCTGCGCATCCGCGAGGCTCGCCTTGCTGGCCGTATTGGCGGCGCGATCATCGCCCTGGTGATTGGCGGCGATGCCCTTGCCCTCTACCTGAACATGGACCGCATCTGGGACGTCAACGTGCCGGCCCTCGAGATTGCGCGCATGATTCACCCGGCCTTCGCCTTCGTCTACACCCTCATCATTTTCGCGCTCATCTACAACACGGTCTTCTCGCTCTTCTTCGCGACGGCGCGTCGTTTCTCGGGTGGGTCGGCAACACGCATGCGCATCGTCCTCATGGGCGTTGTCGCGCTGGGGTATGCGGCCTCGCTGATGGGCTTTAAGAAGCTGATCGGCGGCATGTATCCGATCATCGGCTGGCTGGGCGTCGCGCTCCTGGTGGTCCTGGCTGCGGGCTGGTTGCGTGAGCGCGCGGGCGTCTCGCACGAGGAGAAGCTGCGCCGCAAGCTCATTCGCCTCCTGGTCCACAAGCATGCCGATCACCTGGAGTACACGGACGAGCATCGCGAAAAGGCCCGGGAGCTCTCCCGAGCGTCGGTTGCGGACTCCAAGCAGCTGCGCCGCGATGCCAGCATGCTCGCCAAGGATATCGCCGATCGTAAGCCCAACGCCTTGCCCTCGGACCTGGTTGCGCAGGGCGTGGGTGAGCGCTAACGCGCGGATCACGCGCCGGGCAGCCCGTCGACGAGGCCTCGGCGACCGAGGCGATCAGGGCAGGTCAGGTGCGGGTCTGACTCACGAAAGGGACGAGGCCGTGGCTGCCTCGCGCTCGAGGAGCCAACGTTTCAGGGTGGCACCTCCCGCATAGCCGCCCGGGCCGGTAGATGCGACCACGCGGTGGCAGGGACGAATGAGGAGCAACGGGTTGCGCGCCACCGCCCCGCCGACTGCGCGCGCCGACGCGGCGACCCCGGCCTCGCGCAGGCGATACGCCAGCTGGCCGTAGGTCATTGTGTGCCCGTAGGGAATGGCGCTCATGGCCTCCCAGACGCGGAGCTGAAACTCGCTGCCCATGGGCGAGAGCGGCACGCGGGCGGGGGAGGGGACCCGCCAGGCGAAATAGTCGTCCAACCAGGACGCGGCCGCAGCCAATGCGGCCGCGTCCTCGTCTCTTCCAGGGCCCGCGTCGCGTCCGCAACCATCGAGGGAGGACACCGATTGCGCGGAAGCGGCCACGGCCTCGTCGACGACGAAGGGATGCCCGAAGAAGCGCTGCCCGGCCACCCACAAACCGACGAGTGCACCGCCCCGCGCGGCCAGCGTGAGGCTACCGATGGGGGAGTTGTAGGTGGCGAGCGTCGGATCAGAACTGCTCGGGGTGATCTCGGTAGGCATACGCCCACACTGTCACGGCGACAGTCACAGCGCGAGTCCAGGCATCACGGACGGCGCTCAGTTCGTCACCCTCGAAGCCCTCCGCGAGGAGACGGTGACCGACCTCCACAGTGGGCGCGATGAAGGCGAGCACGTAGCGCAGGGGCACGAATGGTGTCGAGTCCGCCCCATCCGCCGCGTTCTTCGCTGCGGACATGTGCCGTGCGCCGATCAGGTACTGGTAGTCCAACCACGCCTGGTCACGCTCGCGCGTGCACATGTCGATGATCCACTGGGCGAAGCGCGGCTTTGACGCCTGCGCGTACTCGGGGTTTGGCTGCCCGTCCGGGTGCGCGGAATGTGCTGCCAGATACGTCTTTTGAGCCAGAATTCCGCGCCACGTGTCGACCATTTCCATAGCGTGTGGCGCCAGGATGGGTTCTGCTCGTGAGAGCAGCTCTGCGTCACCGGGCTGGACGTGTGCGGCGGCCTCGATCTGGCGTAGATCCTCGAGTGTGAGCGGGGATGTGGGGACGGCATCGGTGCCGTAGGTGTACCCCGACGAGTGGTTGTAAGCGGTCATGAGAACCTCCTTGAAACGATGCGTCGATTGTACAACGTGCTCTGATCGTGTGGGTCTGTTTGACATTCGGGGATGGTGTCGAGGCCATGCGGGCGGGGCGTGGTACGCCGCGCGAGTTCGCGGCGCGCGTAGCCGCTGTAGTGAGATGGCAACGGCGCTGGTGGGGTTGCTCGCAATACAATTGACCTGTGGAACCCCTTCTTATTGCCGTGGCCGGAATGCTCATCATCGTGGCCTGCCAATTCATCGCCCCGAAGGTGGGCGTGGCATCCCCCCTGATCCTGCTGGTCGTTGGCCTGGTGATCGGGTTCCTGCCGCAGGTGGGGGCCATCGAGATTGAGCCGAACATCATCCTCGAGATGGTGCTGCCGCCCCTGCTGTTCTCGGCGGCCGTGCGTATGCCGACCATGGACTTCCGGCGCGAGATGCAGGCCGTCGCGATGCTCGCGATTCCCCTTGTGTTCCTTTCCGCCTTCGCGGTCGGCTTCGTCATCAACTGGCTGGTCCCCGCGATCTCCCTGCCCTGGGGTGTCGCGCTGGGCGCGGTCCTGTCGCCGACGGACGCGGTCGCCATCTCGATCGCGAAACGCTCGGGTGTCTCCCACCGCATCATCACGGTCCTCGAAGGCGAGGGGCTCTTTAACGACGCGACCTCGCTGGTCATGCTCTCCGCAGCGATGAGCGCCGGCCTGGCCGCCGACGAACACGCCCTCCACCCGGGCCCGCTCATCGGCAAGGTCGCCATCGCCCTCGGCATCGCTGCGGGTATTGGCTGGGTCGTCGGCGAGATCGGCGTGCGTCTGCGTGCCCTCATCAAGGAGCCCTCGGCCGACACGGTTTTCTCCTTCGCGATGCCCTTCATCGCATCGATCCCCGCCGAGCACCTGGGAGGCTCCGGCCTCGTTGCGGCCGTCGTCGCCGGCCTGGTCGTCTCTCGCCGCCGAGCCGCCACGATCTCCGCGGCGAACAGGCGTTTTTCCCAGCAGAACTGGCAGACCATGACGCTCGTCTTGGAGAGCGGGATCTTCCTGACGATGGGCCTGCAGGCCTTCGGCATCGTCGAGGAGACCGCCGCGTTCTCCGGCGGCTTGGCCTTCGCCGCGTTCCTCGCCGTCATCCTCGGCGCGCTCATCATGGTGATGCGAGCCATCTTCATCGCCATCATGCTCGCCTGGCTGGACCACCGGCGCAAGCACCGCCAGCGCCGCTACGACGCCGAAAACGAGAGCATCGAACGCTTCGAGAAGCGCATGAACGCGGCCTGTGAGGTCGACGCCGAGATGCTCGAGGCCCGTGACCTGAGCCCCGAGCACTGGGACAAGGCCATCAAGCACTACCGCCGCCGCCTCGACTCGCGTCAGCGCCGCAACGCCATGCGCGGTTCCGATCTGGACTACTTCGAGAATGAACCGCTGGGCCCGCGCGAGGGCAGCGTTATTGTCTGGGCGGGCATGCGCGGAGCGATCACCCTGGCGGCCGCGCAAACCATCTCGACGCATGCGCCGATGCGCGCGCTGCTGCTCACGATTGCCCTGTTCATCGCGGCGGGTGCCCTCGTCATCCAGGGACTGACCCTGCCCGGCCTCATCCGCATCGTCAAGCCCAAGATGGCCACGGGCGACATCTCCGAGGAGGAGCGCGCCAAGCTCCTGAAGGTCATGGGCTCCGCGCTGGTTGACACGGCCCTCGCTCAGGCGATCCACGACTCGACGGCAAGGCGCTGCTCTCCGCAGGCGTTTCGCGCACGCTGTCCCGCATGGGGCACGTCGTCGCCGCGAACAACCCCGACGATGGCGAGTACATCGCGCGCACGGCCGACCGCGTGCTCACCGACATCCTGCACAATGCAGGTGCCCAGGCTGGCGCCACTCGCATCGGGCTATGCCCCGAGTACGGTGACGACGAGCGCCTCGCAGCCCCGCACGAGAGTGACGAACCGGTCGCCCGCGGGAACACCGTCGATGGGGTGGGCGACGAGGAGCGCGACACGGTCGACATGAGCGAGGAGGAGGTCGAGCGCTCCTTTACCCGCGAGCAGATCCGCGAACTCGCCCTTGAGGCCATCCACGCCCAGCGCGACGCCCTCCTGCAAGCCCGCGACGAGGGAGTCTTCTCCTCGGCCGCCCTCGAAGGTGCGCTCGCCAGGCTCGACAACGAGGAAATCCTCCTGGTCTCCAGCCGAGGCTCGGAGCACTGAGAGGCGTCCAGGCCGCGCGCGAAAGCGGGCCGCGCCCGGCACAGGGGCGGCCCGGCGGGAGCAGCGCTCCCCGAAAGCGGCGTCAGTCGGTCGTCACACGCGAGGCGTAGGCGGGATCCTCGGTCACCGAATTGAGGGCCTCCTCCAGCCGCTGCGGGGTGACGATCCCATTACGAGTCAGGACCCGGTAGGTCTGGTCGGCCTCGTGGGTGATCATGTTCGTCACCGTGAAACCGTTGCGTTCGTAGAACGCCAGGCGTCGCACGCGCTGCTGGTAGTTCCCGGCCTCGCGCACGACCGGCTCGATTTCGAGCAGCTGCGGCACATCCCCGTAGCGCTCGGCGAAGTAGGTCAGGATGCGCGAGCCGTAGCCCGCGCTGCGCGTGCGCCCATCAACGGCGAGAAAGCCCAGGTAGAACAGGTCATGGAACGCGAACGAGTACGTCAGGGCGACCACGTGGGTTGCCCCGGCCTCGTCCGTGGGCAGGGCAGGGTCGGCCCAGGCGACGAAGGACACCTCGGGTGCCTCGGCTGAGCGCAGCAGTTCGGGAAGGGGGATCTGCTCCTCGGGAGGGAAGGAGCGCTCGTAGATTTCCTTGACTTTGTCGGTGATTGGCCCCTCGTTGGGCACGGGGATTCGGGTGAGGTCTGTCATGCCCTCATGATACCCAGGGGTCATGCGGGGCTCCCCGGGCGTCCCGATGAACGAGGCCGGGGCCGGTTTTTGCGCGTCTCCCAGGGGTGCCCCGCACCCCCTCGTCAGGGATTACTAAGGGAACAATCAGGGTTCGCTCGTGACAAAAGATCATCTGTGGGAAGGAACGCTCGGCTACGCTTGTAGGCAGACACAGTGACGAATCGTAGGGACGACGCATGCTTGAGCTGAAGGAAATCGTCAAGGCTTATCAGACCGCCAACCTCGTGCAGGTAGCACTCAACAAGGTCTCCGTGGCGTTCCGTGACAACGAGTTCGTCGCCGTTTTGGGCCAGTCCGGCTCGGGCAAGACGACGATGCTCAATGTCATCGGAGGCCTGGACCGCTTCCCCAAAGCGGCGACCTCGTGATCGACGGCATCTCCACGAAGAATTACAAGGCGCGCGACTGGGACGCGTACCGAAACAACCGCATCGGCTTCGTCTTCCAGGCCTACAACCTGATCCCGCACCAGAGCGTCCTGTCCAATGTCGAGCTGGCCCTGACCCTGTCGGGCGTCTCCCGCTCCGAACGACGTAAGCGCGCCCTCGATGCCCTGACTCGCGTCGGTCTGGCCGACCACGTCCACAAGAAGCCCTCGCAGATGTCGGGTGGCCAGATGCAGCGCGTCGCCATTGCGCGAGCCCTCATCAACGACCCCGAGATCCTCCTCGCGGACGAACCCACCGGCGCCCTCGACTCCAAGACCAGCGTTCAGGTCATGGACCTGCTGCGCGACGTGGCCCGCGATCGCCTGGTCATCATGGTCACGCACAACCCCGAGCTGGCCCACCAGTACGCCACCCGCATCGTCGAGCTGGCCGACGGAAGCATCGTCGCCGACTCCGACCCCTTCGTGCCCACCGCCGAGGACCAGCGCACCGCCAAGCCCGCACGGCGCACCTCCATGGGCTTCCTCACCGCCCTGTCCCTGTCCGCCAACAACCTGATGACCAAGAAGGGCCGCACCCTCATGACCTCCTTCGCGGGGTCCATCGGCATCATCGGCATCGCCGCCATCCTCGCCCTCGCCAGCGGGACGAATGCCTACATCCAAAAGACGGAAGAGGAAACCCTTGGGTCCTACCCGCTGACGATCCAAAAGAGCGGCGTCGACATGACCGCCGCCCTATCCGTCTCCGCGTCGGACTCCGCAAAGGCGAAAACCGCGCCCGACGGGAAGGTGGGCGTGTCCGACATGCGCACCTTCGCGGACACCATCCGCGACGCGAAGACCAACGACCTGGCCTCCCTCAAGGTCTTCCTGGACAACAACGGCGGCGGCATCGAGACGATGACCAACGCCATCGAATACGACTACGACGTTGTCCCCCAGATCTACCAGTCCGACACCTCCAAGGCGACCGTCCAGGTCAGCCCCGACCAGTCCATGAAGCAGATGGAAACGGGTTTTGGCGCGGGTGCTTTCGGATCGATGATGGTCACCAACGCCTTCTACCAGATGCCCGCCACGTCCACTCTGTACACCTCCTCCTACGATGTGGTCGCAGGCGCCTGGCCGAAAGGCGCCAACGAGGTCGTCCTGGTCCTGGACGAGGACGGCAACATGCCCAACATCTTCGAGTACACGCTGGGCCTGAAAGACCATAAGGAATTCGACGACCTGATGCGCAAGTACTACCAGGGGACGCTCGGCGGCAACGCCCAGTCCGGTGCGCAGTCGGGTCTCCAATCCGGAGCCAGTGACGCCACCTACGACTACACGACGATCCTGGGGACCACCTTCCGACGCGTCAACGCCTTCGACAAGTACACGTGGGACGAGACCTACAAGGTGTGGACCGACCGCTCCAACGATGCTGACTACATGAAGAAGCTCGTGGACGGCGGCCAGGAACTGACCATCTCGGGCATCGTCAAGCCCAACTCCGACAAGGGCGGCTCCCTGCGCCAGGGCATCGCCTACACGCCCGCCCTGACCTACCAGATGATCGAGGAAGCCACGGCCAGCCCCATCGTCAAGGCCCAGCGCGCCAAGCCCGACGTCGACGTCTTCACCGGCAAGACCTTCAAGGAACTGGCGGACAACCAGAAGAGTCAGTCCGGCGGCTTCGACATGTCCTCCCTGTTCACGGTCGACGAAACCAAGCTGTCGGCCGCCTTCCAGATCGACCCCGACAAGATGCAGATGGACCTGTCGGCCATGGACTTTTCCGGCATGGACCTGTCCAGCATCGACTTCTCCACCCTCGACATGTCGGGCATGGACCTATCCAGCCTCGACCTGTCCAACATCGACCTGTCTGCCGTCGCCCCGCAGTCGGGCGCCCAGTCCGGCCCGGCCTTTGACCTGTCCTCCCTCAACCTGGGTGACCTCACCAAGGACCTGCCACAGCTCGCCGACGTCGACTTCAGCGCGATCATCACCTCCGCGCTCGCGGATGGCGCCGTGAAGGACGGGGCCGGCGACTACCTGGCCACCCAGGCCAGCGAGATCGCGCAGGGCTTCCAGGAGTACGCTCAGAAGCAGATCGAAGAAGGCGGCACGACCGACTTCGCGACCCTGGCCTCGAACTACTTCACCCAACCCGAGGTCCTCGAGAAGATCCGCACGGCGGTGACCTCCGACCAGGTCGTGGACGCCGACAAGCTCAGCGCCAACCTGATCAAGGCCATCGGGGACGACCCCGCCCTGGCGAAGATCGGCACCGACATCTCCACCCAGGTCATGAACGCCATCTCCACGCAGATCGCGACGCAGCTGGGCGCGACCCTCACGCAGGGCGTGGGCGCAGCCATCGGGGCGGTCATGCAAGAGGCGATGACGACCGCGATGACCCAGATGATGACGCAGCTCTCCGGCGCGATCAGCACGCAGATCGGCACGGTCATGGACCAGTTCGCGGCCAACATGTCCAGCGCTTTCTCGATGGACCCGAACGCCTTTGCCGATGCCTTCAAGTCCAACGTGGACGAGAAATCCCTCGCGGCGCTCATGGCGACCATGTTCTCCACGAACGTGCCGAGCCTGGAGGCGAACCTGCGTAACCTCGGCTGGGCGGACATCGCCTCGCCCTCCAACATCTCGATCTACCCCAAGTCCTTCGCGGACAAGGACAAAGTCAAGACGGCGCTGGACACCTACAACAAGGACAACGAGGCGGCCGGCGCCTCCGACAAGGTCATCACCTACTCCGACGTCATGGGCACCCTCATGAGCTCGGTGACCAAGATCGTCGACATCATCTCGTGGCTGCTCATCGCCTTCGTGTCCATCTCGCTCGTGGTCTCCTCGATCATGATCTCGATCATCACCTACATTTCGGTGCTCGAGCGCCGCAAGGAGATCGGCATCCTTCGCTCGATCGGCGCCTCCAAGGGCGACGTGTCCCGAGTGTTCAACGCGGAAACCGTCATCGAGGGCTTCCTCGCCGGCGCGATCGGCGTGGGCGTGACCTACGGGCTGTGCGCCATCGCCAACTCGATCGCCTACTCCTCCTTTAACGTGGAGAACATCGCGCAGCTCTCGCCGGTCACCGCTCTGGTGCTGGTGGCCGTGTCCGTCGGCCTGACCGTCGTCGCCGGCATCATCCCGGCCGCGCGCGCCTCGCGTCAGGATCCCGTCGAGGCGCTGCGATCCGAGTAAGAACCACGGCCTCGGCCCCCGCGGACGAGGCCGTGGTGCGCTCACGGGGTGGGCGCGGCTGCGCTAACCTGGGGGTAACGCCCGCCGCGATCGATGAGAAAAGAGGAATCATGCCCACTCCCGAGAATCTTGCCACCGACGCCACCGTCGCCATCATGCTGGCCGACGGCTTCGAAGAAGTCGAGGCCCTGGCCGTCGCCGACGTCCTGTACCGCGCGGGAGTGCGCGCTGACCTGATCTCCGTCACCGACGCGCGTCACGTGACCAGCTCGCACGGCATCCGCGTCGTCGCCGACCTCATGCTCGAGGATGTGGACCTGTCCGCCTACACCCTTCTCTTCCTGCCCGGTGGCATGCCGGGCACCCTGGGCCTGAAGGCCACGCCAGCGATCCAGGCCGAGGTGCTGCGCCGAGCCGATGCGGGCCAGCCCGTCGCCGCGATCTGCGCCGCCCCCTCAATCCTGGCCGAGCTCGGTGTCCTCGAGGGCCGCCACGCCACCGCCAACCCCGCCTTCGTCAAGGCCATCGCCGCCGGCGGCGCGATCGTCCACGAGAATCCGGTCGTCGTCGACGAGTTCATCATCACCAGCCGCGGCGCTGGCACCACCCTGGAGCTCGGCCTCGAGATCGTGCGCTACCTCCTCGGCGACGAGGTTGTTGACGAGGTTGCCCGCGGCGTCGTGCTCGCCCGCTGACGCACACACGCCTCGTTCCTCATCCCTCCCGAAAGGTCACGACTCCCGCATGAGCCCGCGTAAGCCTCGTCCCTGGCCCGACGCGCCCGCGCCCCTGGCGGCGCCCGTGGTGGACAACCACACGCACCTGCCCACCCACGTCGGCGAGATCCCCCGGCGCGAGGGCGTGGCGCTCAGCCTCGAGGACCAGCTGGATCGGGCCCGCCAGGTCGGCGTGACCGCGTTCATTTCGAGCGCCTGCGAGCTGCCCGACTTCGACCCGATGATCGAGCTGGCTCACATCCACGAGGGGGGGTGCGCGTCGCCCTGGCGATCCACCCGAACGAGGCGGCGCTGCACGCGGGCTGCGCCGACCCTTCGCCCGACGGCCTGACCCCGAAGGTGCGCGAGCATCACGTGCCCCTCGACGAGGCGCTGGCCGCCGTCGAGGCGCGCCTGGGCGACCCGATGGTCGTCGCGGTGGGGGGAGAGCGGCCTGGACTATTTCCGCACCGCGGACCCGGGACGTCAGGCGCAGAAGGAGTCTTTCCGCGCGCACATCGAGATGGCTGCGCGCGCTGGCTTGCCGCTGCAGATCCACGACCGCGAGGCGCACGAGGACACCCTGGCGATCCTCGACGAGTGCGCGACGCCGGATCAGCGCATCGTCTTCCACTGCTACTCGGGGGACGCGGCGATGGCCCAGCGCCTCGCCGAGCGCGGCTGGTACGCGTCCTTCGCGGGACCCATCACCTACCCGGCGAACTCCGACCTGCGCGACGCCCTGGCTGCGCTGCCTCGCGAGCTCGTGCTGGTGGAAACCGACGCCCCCTACTTGACACCCATCCCGTGGCGCGGCTGCCCCAACGCCTCCTATGTCATGGCCCACACTGTGCGCTTCATCGCGCAGCTGTGGGACGTCACGGAGGAAACCGCCTGTGATCAGCTGCGTGCGAACACCGAGGCCGTGTACGGGTCCTGGTGGTGAGTCGCGCCGGTTCTGCGCAGGCCCGGAATGGCGCTCGTTGACGAGGCCGTGGCCGGGCAGCGGGATGCGCGCACGCACGCGTGAGGTGCATCAAAAGTACTCGCGAAACGGTAACAAATTGGTTACGGTTGGGGTGTCAGTCCGGTTCCGGGCACCCACGCGAGATAATCCGACACCCCGAGTGGTGAAGGACACCGCAGAGGTAACGGAGCCGGAAACTACGAAGTCTGGAGCCCCGTGAGCGTTAAGCCCTCCCGCACAACCGTCATCTCCGTCGCCACTGCGACGGCCCTCCTCGTGGCCGGCGCTGGTGCCGCAGCCATCGGTACCTCGTACCGCCACGTCACCGTCGAGGTGGACGGCGTGAGCCGCGACGTGTCCGGATTCTTCACCACAGCGGGCGACGCCCTGAGCAGCGCGGGCGTGAGCGTGGGTGCCCACGACCTCGTCGCCCCCGCCTCCGACCAGTCCGTCTCGAACGGCGACACGGTCGTCGTGCGCACCGCAACCGAATACACCGTGACCGTCGACGGCACCGCGACCACCGCGTGGTCCACGGCCTCGACCGTCAGCGGCGTCCTGAACGCACTGCCCGCCCAGGCCTCGTCGATGGCGGCCGACCGCTCCTACACGCGCGCCGAAATGCCCCTGGGTGAAGCAGGCCAGACCATCCACGTCGTCGCCGACGGTACGACTACCGACGTCGTTGCCTCCGCCGACGAGGGCACCACCGCGATCCTGGACAAGGCTGGCGTCTCCGCCGGTCCGATCGACCGCGTGATCCTGGAGAACAGCGGCGGCGAGGCCACCCTGCGCGTCTCGCGCGTCGTGCGCGGCTCCGTGACCACGACGACCGAGATCCCCTTCGAGACCGAAGAGCGTGAAGACCCCGAGGCCGAGGAAGGCACCGAGACCGTCGTGCAGGAAGGCGTCGCCGGCTCCGAGGTCACCGAGGCCTACCAGGAGACCATTGACGGCAACGTGACCGTCTCCGCAGTCCTGGCCACGACCCGCACCGAGCCCACGACCCACATCGTCTCCAAGGGCACCAAGGAAAAGAAGAAGGCCGAAGAGACTCAGCAAAACACCGATTCCTCCTCGTCCTCCTCCGGCTCCTCCTCGTCCTCGGGCTCCTCCTCATCCTCGGGCGGCTCGTCCTCCTCCGGCGGCTCGGCTGCCGTTTCCGGCGACGACGCCTCGATCTGGGCGGCTATCGCCCAGTGCGAGTCCGGTGGCAACCCGACGACCAACACGGGCAACGGCTACTACGGCATGTACCAGTTCTCCCTGCCGACCTGGCAGTCCGTGGGCGGCACCGGCCTGCCCTCCGACGCCTCGGCTGAGGAGCAGACCATGCGCGCGCGTATGCTCCAGCAGCGCGCGGGCTGGGGCCAGTGGGGCTGCGCCTACAAGCTCGGCCTTGTCTAACGTGACGTTAGCCCCGGTAACGCTACTGTTCTAGCGTTTCCCGGGGCTCTCACGCTAAGCTGACCAGTAGAACCAATATCGAGTAACCGGGAGTATCGTGAGCCACCACCTGAGCAACTCGCTGAGCGCCTCCGCTGCCAGTGCCCTGCATGTCCTCGGCGGACACGTGCGTGCTTTTGCCCCCTCGCCGCGCGTCGTTCTGGGCGTCGCGGCCCTGGCCTCCGTCGGCGTCCTGGGAATCGCCGGCGTGGGCGTGGCATCCTCACATACCACCGTCATGCTTGAAGTCAACGGCGTGTCCCGTCCCGTCACCGCATGGGGCAACACCGTCGCCGACGCGCTCAAGGTTGCCAACGTGAGCGTCGGCAGCGGCGACCTGGTCCAGCCCGGCGTGGCGGAGACCGTGCGCGAGGGTGACACGATCGTCGTGCGCACCTCTAAGGCCTACACGGTGACCGTGGACGGTGAGCCCCGCACCCTGTGGACCACGGCCGCCTCTGCCGACAGCATCCTCGCGGACGCCGCGCCCCTGGGTACGACGGTCACGCTGGCCGCCGACCGCTCCGCCTCCCGCGACGAGCTCACCCCGCTGGTGTCCCGCGCCCGCAACGTCATCGTGAACGCCGACGGCACCACGCGCGAAGTCGCCGTGCGCCCCGGACAGGATGCGCGCGGCATCCTCGAGGCCGCTGGCGTGTCGGTTCACGCCCTTGACCGTGTGACCGTCGAGAACGACGCCACCGGCGAGCTGGCGATCACCGTGAGCCGCGTGACGCGCGGCCAGGCCACCGAGACCGTCGACATTCCCTTTAGCGAGACCACGACGACCAGCTCCGACATGTTCGTCGGCGAATCCCAGGTGACCACGACCGGCGTCAACGGCGTGACGACCTGGACGGTGTGGCAGGAGAAGGACGGCGACCAGGTCCTGACCTCCGTGCCGATCACCGAGCACTCCACCTCCCAGCCCGTCACCCAAGTGCGTAGCGAGGGCACGAAGGAGGCAACGCCGACCGCCCTCGTCGCCGCCGGCATCGACCCCAAGGCCACGCTCGAGGAGAAGACCGAGTCCGATGGCACCACCTCCGTGCGCTACCGCGCGAAGCTAGGCTCGATCTCCACGAAGGAAGAGATCGCCGAGATCACCGGCGAAGCGAAGAACGCCGATCAGGCCACGGCAGCCGCTGCTGCGGCCGCAGCCGCTGAGGCTGGCGCCGTCCCGACAACCTACTCCGGCGAGGACCCGCGCTCCCTGGCCAAGCCGCTTGTCGCGGCCCAGGGCTGGAGCGACAGCGAGTACCAGTGCCTCGTGCTGCTGTGGAACCGCGAATCGCAGTGGAACCCCTACGCCGAGAACTCCTCCTCGGGCGCGTACGGTATCCCGCAGGCGCTGCCGGGCTCCAAGATGGCCTCTGCGGGCGCCGACTGGCGCACCAACCCGATCACCCAGATTAACTGGGGTATCGGCTACATCAAGGGCCGCTACGGCACGCCCTGCTCCGCGTGGGCGCACTCCAACGCGGTGGGCTGGTACTGAGGTCTGACGCTTTTCGGGCGGGGCTGGCAACGATGGTTGCCAGCCCCGCCCCTTTTGTCGGTGTGCGGGTGGAGTTGTGCTGGCGTGGTGGTTGTGCTTGGGGGCGCTCTGGCGTGGCGGCTCGCAGAGCGCGCTCATCCGGATAGGTAATGAACATCTGGATAGGTAACGAACATCCGGATAGGTAACGAACATCTGGATAGGTAATGAACATCTGGATAGCTTATTAACCTATCCGGATGTGGCTAACCTATCCGCGTGCGGCTAACCTATCCGGATGTGGCTAACCTATCCGCGTGTGGCTAACCTATCCGGATGTGTGACCGTGCCGAGCGCGCTGCCTGTTCCGTGGCCTCGTTTCCAATGTTGCACGTAATTCCCCGGCGTGTATTTCAGGATTTGAAATCGCATCGTTGGAATCATGCGGTTTTGTGGCATTGTTAGAATCTGACCAGATTAAATTACGTGCGACATTGTTGAGGAACGTCAGATGTTGGCGGAGTCGGCGATGGGCTGGGCCTGGCGCGCTGCCCTGGCCTGGCGTGCTGCCCTGGCCTGGCGCGCTGTCCTCGGTGAACAGGCGAGGAAGTACGAGGTGCGCGTCGTCCTGCCGCCTCCGCCCGCCCCGTGACGCTCCGAGCCTCACAGCGCCGCTCGCCCCGGCCTCGTCGACCCCGTGCACTAGACTTGCCATCGTGAGCCGATCCTCCAGTCCCCGCAACCAGCGCGATTCGCGCCGCCTCGACCCGACCCTGCCCGAGGGTGCCGTCCCCTCCGAGACGGGCCTGCTCGGCCCCCTCGAAGTCAAGGCCATCTCCGAGGCGCTCGGCATCCGCCCCACCAAGGTGCTGGGGCAGAACTTCGTGCACGACGCGGGCACGGTGCGCAAGATCGTCGCAGCCGGTGGCGTCGAAGAGGGCGACGAGGTTGTCGAGGTCGGCCCTGGCCTCGGCTCCCTGACGCTCGCGCTCCTGGAAGTCGGCGCGCGCGTGCGTGCCGTCGAGATCGACCCGCCCCTGGCCGCCGCGCTGCCCGAGACGGTGCGCGCCCGCATGAGCGAGGCCGCCGACCGCTTCCACGTTGTCACCATGGATGCCACGGAAATCAGCGGCGTCGATGACTTCGGCGTGGACTGGCCCGCCCCCACCAAGCTCGTCGCGAACCTGCCGTACAACGTGGCCGTGCCGGTTCTGCTCAACATGCTCGAGGCCTTCCCCTCCATTCAGGGCGTCGTCGTCATGGTCCAGGCCGAGGTCGCGGACCGCCTGGCCGCCGGCCCCGGATCGCGCACCTACGGCGTGCCCTCCGTGAAGGCCTCCTGGTATGGCTCGGTCGAGCGCGCCGGCACGATCGGCCGCTCCGTGTTCTGGCCCGTGCCCGGCGTCGATAGCGCGCTCGTGCGCCTGACACGCCTGGAGACCCCGCGCGGCGATGACGAGCTGCGCCGCGCCACCTTCGAGGTCACCGACGTGGCCTTCGGCCAGCGCCGCAAGACCCTGCGTGCGGCCCTCAAGAACTGGGCGGGCGGCCCCGAGGCCTCCGAGGCACTCCTGTCCGCAGCCGGTATCGACCCGACGCGCCGCGGCGAGACCCTCTCGATTGACGAGTTCGTCGAGCTGGGCCGCGCCGTCATCGAGGCCCGCGCAAACGGCAGCCTCGCGCCCTCGACCGCTGCCCGCTGACGGCCACCGGTCAGACAATCGGCAGGAAGAAGGAACGCCATGCGTGAAGTGCGCGCCAGTGCGCCCGGAAAAGTCAACCTGACCCTGCGCGTCGGCGCGCCTACGCCCGACGGCTACCACCCCCTCGTCACGGTCTTCGAGGCCCTCAACCTGCGTGAGACCGTCACCGTGCGCACCTCCAAGACGCCCGGCGTGCGCGTCGAGACGGTCGCCTACCTGCCTGACGGCAGCGTCGACGAGGCCACGACCCGCGCCATGGAGGGCGTGGACCCGGCCACCCACCTGGCCGTGCGCGCCGCGCGCGTCCTCCAGCGCCTCGCCGCCGCGGGCCCCTGGGCGTCCACCGCCGCGGGCCTGAGCATCCGCGTCGACAAGCGCGTCCCCGTCGCCGGTGGCATGGCCGGCGGGTCCGCCGACGCGGCCGCCGCCCTGGTGGCGTGCAACGAGCTGTGGGAGCTGGGCCTGGGAGACGAGCAGCTGCACGCCATCGGTCGCTCGCTCGGCGCCGACGTGCCCGCCTGCCTGGCGGGCGGCATTGCGCTGGGAACCGGGCGCGGGGACCACATGAGCGTCCTGCGCGAGGGGGACGAGGCCGGGGCGGAGTACCAGCACCACTGGGTCATGCTGCTCGCCCACGAGGGCCTGTCCACCCCGTCAGTGTTCCGCGAGTTTGACCGAGTTGACGCGGCAGGAGCCCTTGCCCTGGCCGAACCCACGCCCGAGGAGATTACCGCCCTGTGCGCGGGACCCGAGGAACTGAGCCACTGCCTCGTGAATGACTTGCAGGCGCCCGCCCTGCGCCTGCGCCCCGAGCTGGCCGAGACCATCGCCGCGGCGACAGATGCGGGCGCCCTGGCCGTCACGCTGTCCGGGTCTGGCCCGACAGTCGCAGCCCTCGCGCGCGACGCCGAGCACGCCCGCGCGCTCGCGGACACCCTCAGCGACGCACCCACGGTCGCGCGCGCGATCCCCACCCACGGGCCCGCGTGCGGCGCCCGCATCGAATCGACGGAGGCCATCTGATGGCGCACCTGCTCGGAACCCAAAACGTCGGCGCCCTCGCGGGGTCGCGCAAGCTCCTCGAAGGGGTCACGGTCGGCCTCGACGACGGCAGCCGCGTCGGCATCCTCGGCCCCAACGGCGCCGGAAAGTCCACCCTCCTGCGTATCGTCGCCGGAACCCAGGAGCCCGACGGGGGGAGTGGTGACTCGCCGCGACGGCGTGCGCGTCGCCGTCCTCACCCAGGCGGACACCCTCAACCCCGAGGACACCGTGATCCAGGCCGTTCACCCCGGCATGGAGGAGTACGAGTGGGCCTCTGACCCCGCCGTGCGAGACATTCATGCCGGGCTCCTCGCCGACATCAATCCCGCCGCCCTCGTCGGTACCCTGTCGGGCGGACAACGCCGCCGCGTCGCGCTCGCCCGCGTCCTCGCGGCCGCCGCCGACATCGTGTGCCTGGACGAGCCCACCAACCACCTCGATGTCGAGGGCGTGGCCTGGCTGGCCGCGCACCTGAACGCCCGCTTCGCACGCCCCGGCGCGTCGGGCGCGCTCCTGGCCGTCACCCACGACCGCTGGTTCCTCGACGCCGTGTGCGAGCACATCTGGGAGGTCGTCCCCGGCGTCGACCCGGGCGGCGACCGCGCGCAGATCGCCGGGCACGTCGAAATCTACGATGGCTCCTACGCCGCCTACACCCTCGCCCGCGCCGAACGCATGCGCCAGGCGGACGTGGCCGCCGCCAAGCGCGCCAACCTGCTCACCAAGGAGCTCGCGTGGCTGCGCCGCGGGGCGCCGGCCCGCACCTCGAAGCCGAAGTTCCACATCGCCGCCGCCGAGGCCCTCATCGCCGACGTGCCGCCCCCGCGCGACACCGTCGAGCTGGTGAAGATGGCGACCGCGCGCCTGGGCAAGGACGTCATCGACCTCGAGGACGTCTCCGTGTCTTTCACGCGCCCCGACGGCTCGCGCCTGGATATCCTTCAGGACGTCACCTGGCGCCTGGCACCCGCTGAGCGCGTCGGTATCGTCGGCGTCAACGGCGCCGGCAAGACGACGATCCTCAACCTGCTGCGCGGCGACCTCGAGCCCACCTCGGGGCGTGTCAAGCGCGGTAAGACCGTCCAGGTCGCCACCCTCTCCCAGGACACGCACGAGCTCGACGCCCTGGCCGACATGCGCGTCGTCGAGGCTGTCGCCGACGTCGCCCAGACCGTCGTCGTGGACGGCAAGGAGGTCAGCGCCTCCCAGATGACCGAGCGCATGGGATTCACGCGCGCCCGCGCTTACACGCGCATCAGCGAGATCTCGGGTGGCGAGCGCCGACGTCTCCAACTCATGCGCCTGCTCATGAGCCAGCCGAACGTGCTGCTCCTCGACGAGCCCACGAACGACCTCGACACCGACACCCTGGCCTCGATGGAGGACCTGCTCGACACCTTCCCGGGCACCCTCGTCGTCGTCTCCCACGACCGTTACCTCCTCGAGCGCGTCACCGACCACCAGGTCGCCCTCCTCGGCGACGGTCAGGTGCGCGCGCTGCCCGGCGGCGTCGAGCAGTACCTGCAGATGCGCGCTTCCGGCGACTTCAGGGCGTTTGGTTCGTCCACTCGCGCCGACGAGGCCGGCTCCGCCTCCCGCTCCGCCGCGCAGCCCGCGGACGCCGCCTCGGGCGGGGAGAGCGCGGGGCAGGGGAGCGCTCGCGGCGGCGTGAGCGATGCTGCGGCGCGGCGCGCTGCCAAGAAGGAAGTGGCCCGCATCGAACGCAAGCTGGAGCGCCTGCGGGCCGAGGCCTCGTCCCTGGAGGCGAAGCTGGAGAAGCTGTCGATCAAGGTGGCGACGGACCCCTCGGCAGTGTCCGAGCTGACGAAGGTCTCGGCGGCCCACCAGGATGTCCTGACCGAGATGGACGAGCTGGAGGAGGCCTGGCTCGAGGCCGCCGATTTGCTCGAGTGAGCGGATCTGTGAGTGGTGGCTGACGGGGGCGAGCACCTCTCGCGCAGCTGTAGCCCAGACCTCGTCGCCTGATTCGCAATCCCTGTGATCGCGTTGGAATCTCATAATTATATTTACAGTGCAAATATTGTTCCGCTGAGTATTCGCTGGTATTACGCGGTTCTAGACTGGGAAATTTCTGAGCAACTCTTTGATAGTGGTCAGATTCCGCTACTATGTGCCCGGGTTCCTTCCAACAAGTGAAACCTAGGAGCGAAGCGGCGCTTCGAGCGCGCTTCAGGGCATGAAGAGAGGTTTGAGAGTTACATGAAACGCGGACCATTTATCGCCGGAGTGGGCCTGCTCGGCGTCATCGCGCTGGTGCCCGCACTGATTCCCAGTGCGGTCGCGGCCGACGGACAGTACGGCGCGACCGTCCCCTACACGCGATACGAGGCCGAGGAGGCGAGTCGTTCCGACGGGGCGACGCTTGAGCGCTCCGACGACCTCGAATCGACGGCCATTGAGGCCTCGGGACAGTCCTATGTGGCACTCACGAGCAAGGACGCCTCCCTGGACTTCGTCGCGACGACCGCAGCCGACGCCCTCGACCTGCGCTTCACCCTGCCCGATCACACCTCCGGTCGTGTTGACGTGCGCGTCAACAACGAGACCGTCGCGACCCTCGACCTCTCCTCCGAGACCGCCTGGCAGTACGTCGGCGGCGACCATGTGTACGACGAGCCAGGAGAAGGCACGAAGGCGCGCTTCCGTTTCGATGAGGTGCACACACTCCTGGGCCGCCAGATCCAGAAGGATGATCATATTCAGATCGTCAAGGTTGGCGACGACCAGAACGCCTACGGCATCGACTTCGTCGAGTCGAGCAGGCCGCGCCCGCCATCGAGCGTCCCGAAGGTGCCGTGAGCGTGGCCGACTACCAGGGAGCCAAGCCCGGCGACGGCGTCGACGACTCCGATGCGCTTATCTGGGCCATGAACCAGGCTGCGGCCACCTCCAAGACCGTCTACATTCCCGCGGGTACGTGGGAGTTTGGCCGAAAGATCGGCCTGGACCACTCCGGCCTGACGATCCAGGGCGCGGGCATGTGGCACACCAACGTGCGCTTCACCTCCGACCAGGCTGGCGGCGGTGGCTTCGTCTTCAACCGCGGTGTGGGCGGCGTGACCATGACCGACTTCTACATGTCTTCGAACCTGACGTCTCGCTTCGGTGAAAAGGCGCAGTACAAGGGCTTCGCTGGCTCGGCCGGTGCGAACACCCGCGTCGCCAACGTGTGGGTCGAGCACTTCGAGTGCGGCTTCTGGATGGGCGACTACGTGGATGCCAGCCAGATGACCTACACCGACGGCATGGTCATTGAAAACGCGCGTATTCGCAACAACTTCGCGGATGGCGTCAACTTCGCGCAGGGCACTGCGAACTCCACGGTTCGTAACTCCTCGGTGCGCGGCAATGGTGACGATGGTCTGGCCTCGTGGTCGAGCATCGACACGTCCACCAACAGCCAGGCGCGCATCGCCGAGCGCAACTCCTTCGTGGGCAACACTGTCGAACTGGGCTGGCGAGCCTCTGCCATCGGGCTCTTCGGTGGCAAGTCCCACGTCATCAAGGACAACCTCATCGTCAATAACTTCTCCGGTGCGGGTATTCGCCTGAACACTGTGTTCGACGGTCATAACTTCGACCTCAACACGGACGGCGGCATCTCGATCTCGCACAACAAGCTGGTGCGCTCCGGTACGACGGATGACTTCTACGGAAACACGCGCGGCGCGATCGACTTCCAGGAAGCGAAGGGCGACATTCGTAACGTCACCGTCTCGGACAACCTCATCGTGCGCCCCTACGCCGAGGAGATTCGCGCGGACTTCGGCCTGGGTCAGGATGCTCTGTCCGCTCGTGGCATCACGCTGCGCGACAATAAGCGCGACGACGAGGCCATGGACACTGCGCAGGCGACAATCGTCAACCATGTGCTGGTGGGGGATCAGGTCGTGCGCACCGTTCCCGAGACGGAGAACTACAGCCTCTACTGGTACCAGCGCGACGAGCGCGGCGCTCACGGCACGATCAACCGCTACTGGGTCTCCAAGGCGGACGGCGTGGCCATTACGCCCGACATGGAGTACTCCGTCGAGGGTGGTAAGCGCGTCTACAACGTGACCCTCGCTGACCTGCCCCAGTATCTGCCGACGTCGACCGACTTCTCTGGATCCTACGACTATGTCGCCGATCTGGAGCGCTCGCAGCCCGCAGATGACGGCACGACGATCGTGATCCGCTTCTGGTCTGCGAAGTGATCGCTTCCTGACTGACTGCTCTGGTCCACAAGCGCCCGCGCTGCTCCTCGGTGGCGCGGGCGCTTCGGCGTCTTTGTGTGGGTCAGGCAAGGTTGCCACACCGGCGCAGCACAGGCTCACCTACCCGAATTACGCAAAAGAAATGAAGGTTTTATTTACGTAATTAGTAATGTCAAAAGTTCGTAAATGAGCCTCGGAAGAGGAGCTGCAAACATTGGAGTTGCAACGAAAAACCCTTTCTTTTGCACATGTTGCGAAAAGGCGTATCACTGGAGTCAACAGCGCGGCCAACCCGGTCGCGACCGGCCACATTGAAGCCCCTCGGGGCCACGTTGAAAAGGACACTCCAATGGCAGATATGCCCCGCATCCTCGACTGCTCCGTTCTCGACTGCTCCTACAACAAGGAGAAGAACTGCGGAGCCGCCGCGATCACCGTCGGCTACTCCTCCTCCTGCACGACCTTCATCCCGCTGACCGTCAAGGGCGGCCTCGCCAAGGCCGAGACCTTCGTCGGCGCCTGCCAGAAGGCCGACTGCACCCACAACAACGCCCTCGAGTGCACCGCCGCCTCCATCTCGGTCGGCGCGGGCACCGCGGACTGCCTCTCCTACGAGGCGCGCTGAGCGCACCACACACGAACGAGGCCGTGGCTGGGAATACCTGCCACGGCCTCGTCGTATGTTCGGCGCAGATGGGGGAGCGGGTCTCGAGCTATGCGCCAGAGTGGGCCTGCCCCGCGCTCTCGTCCCCGAGCGGATCGGAGGTCAGTGCTCCTCGCCCGCGCGCACCCGCAACGTGGGGCGCGGGCTCAGGCCACGCTGGCCGTTCCAAATGAGGTTGACGACGTGGGCGGCGACCTCGTCCTTCTTCATGCGCCGATCGTCCAGCCACCACTGGCCGACCTGTGCGATGAGGCCGACGAGCATCTGCGCGTACAGGGGAGACCAGGTCGCGTCGAAGTCGGAGCGCTTGAACTGCTCGGCGATGATGTGCTCGACGCTGACGGCCACGTCACCCATCACGGAGGAGAAAGAGCCTGCGGTGCGATCCGAGGGGGCGTCGCGCACGAGCACGCGGAATCCGTCCGTGTTGCGCTCGATGTAGTCCAGCAGACCCAGCGTGGCGTTCTCCAGGATCAGGCGCGGACGCTCGGAGGACTCCAGGGAGGACTGGAGGGAGGCGATCAGGGCCTGAACCTCACGGTCGACAATGACGGCATACAGACCTTCCTTGCCGCCGAAGTGCTCGTAGATGACGGGCTTGGAGACTTTCGCTCGGGCGGCGATCTCCTCGACGCTGGTTGCCCCGAACCCCTTTTCGGCGAACAGGGAGCGCCCCACGGCAACCAGCTGCTCGCGGCGTGCGAAGCCGCTCATCCGTGTCCTCTTCTCAGCCATGCCTCCAGTATCACACGGGACGAGGCCGGGGCGGGGTGGGCGTTCCGCGCGCGGGGAGTGGCGCGTTTGAAAGCGTGGGAGTGGTCCGGGTATTATCACTGTGGACGCATTCCGCCTTGGTGTAACGGCAGCACAGAGGTTTTTGGTGCCTTTAGTCTAGGTTCGAATCCTAGGGGCGGAGCGATCGGACCCGTTGGGGTCCGTTAACCCTTTGAGGAGGAATATGTCTCGCCCCGCCGCCGTCATCGTCCTGGCCGCCGGTCAGGGAACGCGCATGAAATCCGCCCTCCCGAAGGTCGTGCATCCCCTCGCTGGCCTGTCCATGATCGGACACGCTCTGCGCGCGGCTCACGGCCTCGACCCCGAGCATCTGGTTGCGGTCGTGCGTCACCAGCGCGAGGTGGTCGCCGCCGAGATCGCGCGCGTCAGCCCGGCCGCCATCATCGCCGACCAGGACGAGATTCCCGGCACCGGACGAGCTGTCCAGTGTGGCCTCGCGGCCCTGGACGGCGCCGTCGCGCCCGCGCCCGGCACTATCGTCGTCACGTACGGCGATGTGCCTCTCTTGTCCACGGATACCCTGGCCCAGCTGGTCGCTACCCACGAGGAAGCGGGTCATGCTGTCACCGTCTTGACCTCGCGCGTCGAGGATCCCACCGGCTACGGACGCATCATCCGTGACGCATCGGGCACGGTCATCGCGATCGTCGAGCAGCGCGACGCGACGCCCGAGCAGGCCGCCATCAACGAGATCAACGCGGGCATCTACGCGTTCGACGCCCAGTTCCTGCGCGAGTCCCTGGCCTCCCTGGGGACCGACAATGACCAGGGCGAGGTCTACCTGACCGACGTGCTGGCCGCCGCCGCGCCCGCCGGGCGCACCGCTGGCGCCCTCGAGCTCACCGACCACTGGCAGAGCGCGGGCGCGAACGACCGTGTCCAACTCGCCGAGCTGGGCGCCGAGCTCAACAAGCGCATCTGCGAGGCGCTCATGCGCTCCGGCGTCACGATCGTCGATCCGGCCTCCACCTGGGTCGATGTCGACGTGAAGGTTGGTGCGGACACCACGATCTACCCCGGCACCTGCCTGAGGGGTACCACAAGCGTTGGGGGTAACTGTGAAATCGGTCCTAACGCCACACTGATTGATGCGGAAATCGGGGACCGAGCTGTGGTTCCCACCGCGTGGATCGGTCAGGGCTGCGTTGCAGCCGATACGATGGTTACGCCATACGCCACCATCGGCACACTGATCGCGGCGCCTCGCGCCTGATCCAACACAAGGAGAGACAACCGCATGAGCGGACTGGTGACCACCGGAGAGAAGAACCTCGTCCTCGTTTCTGGACGAGCTCACATGGACCTGGCTCACGCCGTGGGCGAGGAAATCGGATGTGGGGTTTCGCCGGTGACGGCCTACGACTTCGCCTCCGGCGAGATTTACGTGCGCTTCAACGAGTCTGTTCGCGGCGCCGACGTGTTTGTCCTGCAGTCCATCGCGGGCGACATCAACAAGTGGATCATGGAGCAGTTCATCATGATTGATGCTGCCAAGCGTGCCTCCGCCAAGCGCATCACCGTGGTCGCTCCCTTCTACCCCTACTCGCGCCAGGACAAGAAGCACCAGGGCCGTGAGCCCATCTCGGCGCGCCTGATGGCCGACCTGTACCGCACCGCCGGTGCCGACCGCATCATGAGTGTGGACCTGCACGCCTCGCAGGAACAGGGTTTCTTCGATGGCCCGGTCGACCACCTGTTCGCCATGCCGGTCCTCGTGGACTACGTGCGCGGCCGTGTCGACCTGTCCAACACGGCCGTCGTGTCCCCGGACGCTGGCCGCATCCGCGTGGCCGAGAAGTGGTCGAAGAAGCTGGGCGGCGCGCCCCTGGCCTTCGTCCACAAGACCCGCGACACGACCCGCCCGAACGTCGCCGTCGCGAACCGCGTCGTCGGCGAGGTCGCTGGCAAGGAATGTGTCCTGGTGGATGACATGATCGACACCGCCGGCACGATCACCGAGGCCATCAAGGTCCTCAACGATGCTGGCGCCAAGAAGGTCATCGTCGTGGCCACCCACGGCATCCTCTCAGACCCCGCCACCAAGCGCCTGTCCGAGTCCGGCGCTGCCGAGGTCGTTGTCACCGACACCCTGCCGATCCCCGCTGAGAAGCGCTTCGAGCAGCTCACCGTCCTCTCCATCGCGCCGCTCCTGGCCCGCGCGATCCACGAGGTCTTCGAAGACGGTTCGGTCACATCCCTGTTTAACTGACCATTTCCCGCTTCACATCCGCCCTCGCCGTGAGGTACCCTGTTGGGGTTGCTCCGGCGAGGGCGGATCCGTATCCGCCGTTATCGACAGGGCCTGAATTGATGCGCGCCGCGCTTCCTTCACTCTGCCGACACCGACGCCGGACCTGAGATACGAAGGAAAACACATGAGCGACAACCCCGTCCTGCTTGCCGAAGAGCGTTCCGAGTTCGGTAAGGGTGCTGCCCGCCGCGCCCGCCGCGCAGGCAAGGTCCCCACGGTCCTGTACGGCCACGGCGAAGAGCCCCGTCACCTCGACGTTCCCGGCCACGACCTCTTCCTCATCGTCCGCGGCAACAAGAACGCGCTCGTTGAGCTCAAGATCGACGGCAAGTCCCAGCTCGCCCTCGTCAAGGACGTTCAGGTTCACCCCGTGCGCCGCGACATCCTGCACGCCGACTTCCAGGCCGTCAAGGCCGGCGAGAAGGTCGACGTTGAGGTCCCCGTCGTCGTCGTCGGCGAGCCCGTGCCCGGCACCGTCCACTCCCTGGAGGAGTTCACCATCCTGGTGAAGGCCCCCGCCACCTCCATCCCCGAGCACGTCGAGGTCTCCATCGAAGGCGTCGAGGCCGGCTCTGCTGTGCACGTCTCCGACCTGAAGCTGCCCGCTGGCGTTGAGGTCGAGCTCGACGCCGAGACGGTCATCCTGTCCGTCCAGGAAGCCGCCGCTGAAGAGGCCGAGGAAGCCCCCGCTGAAGAGGCTCCCGCCGAGGGCGACGCCGAGTGACACTCGCGTAGCACACGCTTTCCACGAGGGGGGCGAGGCCAGTGCCTCGCCCCCTCGTCGTATCTGCGATACTGGGGGCATGAGTGACCTCCACGTGATCATCCCCGCCGGTGGCGCCGGCACCCGCCTGTGGCCGCTGTCGCGGCGCCGCCGCCCCAAGTTTCTCCTCGACCTGGCCGGTACGGGCCGCACCCTCTGCAAGGCACGGTGGACCGTCTGGCTGAGTCGGCCTCGTCGGTGACCATCGTGACCGGAGCGGCGCACCGCGACGGCGTGCTCGCCCAGCTGCCCGAGTTCGCCTCTTCGCAGGACCGCACCCTCCTCATCGAGCCGTCGGGCCGCGACTCCATGGCCGCGATTGGCCTGGCCGCCTACGTCGTGCGCGAGCGCTTCGGGGAGGACGCTATCGTCGGCTCATTCGCCGCAGATCACCTGATCGCCCGCCCCGAGCTGCTGCGCGCCGCCGTCGAGACCGCGATTGACGCCGCGCGCCAGGGCTACGTCGTCACGATCGGCCTGACGCCCACCGAGGCCTCGACCGCCTACGGGTACATCGCCCCCGGCCCGCAGCTGAGCGACGGGGACGAGGCCGGGACCCCCAGCGCTCAGGCGAGGGCCCGCCGGGTCGCTGAGTTCGTCGAAAAGCCCGACGCCGAGACGGCCGCGCGCTATGTGTCGGCGGGCTACCTGTGGAACGCCGGTATGTTCATCATGTCCGCGGGCGTTCTGGCCTCCCACCTGGCCCGGCTTATGCCCGACCTGCACGCCCGCCTGGAGACGATCGCGCGCACGTGGGGCACCCCTGCGTTCGCGGCGACCCTCGAGGAGAACTGGCCGCACCTGACGAAGATCGCCATCGACCACGCGATCGCCGAACCCGTCGCCGCCGACGGGGGGAGTGGCCGTCGTACCCGCCGACGCGCAGCTCGGCTGGACGGACCTGGGGGACTTCGAGGCCCTGACCGGCATCGCGGCCGCCGCGGGTGGCCTCGGCGAGGCAATCCGCGTCGATTCCGAGGGCGCCGCGGTCTACGGGACCACCGGTGAGGAGGGCCCGCTCGTCGCCCTCGTCGGTGTGCCCGACGTCGCGGTAGCCCTGACCCCCGACGCCATCCTCGTCACCCGACTCGATCGCGCGCAGTCCGTCAAGGCCGTCGTCGACACGCTCGCGCACAGCGGTCGCTCCGACCTGCTCTGAGGCCAGCGCACAGGCGGCGCGAGATGACGCGTGGCGCGCCCACGCCTCGCGCCGCCTGCGGCTTTTCGTGTCCGGGTGAGGTGCACCGCCCCGGGCGGCGGTCGGCGCACTGTGGCTGGTACCGTGATGGGCAGAAAGACGCCCCGACGAAAGGCATCAGACGTGAATAAGCGGACCCTCGCCGCCCTCACTACTACGGCCACGGCTGCCGCCCTGGTCATGAGCGCCTGCTCTCAGGCACCCAGCGCCACACCGGCCACCTCCGCAAAGATCTGCGCCGCCACATCGCACGCCGACGCTGCCACCGACCCCGCGGCGACCGCCCTCGCTGGCGCCGCCAATAAGTTGTCGATCGCCTACGAAGCGGCGTCCGGCGACGGCGCCCCGGCCTCGCTTGTGGCAGCTGGCTGCACCCTGATCGTCGGCACCGACTCGACTGTGGCCGTCTCCATGTCCGACGCCGCGCGCGCTAACCCGAAGGTCCGTTTCGCACTCGTCGGTGCCTCGTTCACGGATGCGAAGGGCAACCCCACCTCCCTCAAGAACGGCTCCGTCGTCAACGTCAAGGCCTCGGAGGCCGCCTACCTGGCCGGATACGCCTCGGCCGGCATGACCACGACGGGCACGCTGGCCGTCGTCGGCGGGTCGCGCGACAACGTCACCAGCTCCCAGATGGATGCTTTCGCGGAAGGCGTCGACGCCTACAACCTGGCCAAGGGAACCTCGATCACCATCCTGGGCTGGAACAACGGGACGAAGGAAGGCACCTACGTCGACAGCGCCGAGCAGGTCGAGGCCACCACCGCCGATTTCATCGCCCAGGGCGCCGACATCATCCTGCCTATCGCCGGTGACAACAACGTGGGCGCCGCCCGCGCCGTCACGGCGGCGGCGAACCCGATGGTGCGCCTGGTGTGGACGGGCCTGACGAAGGACGACCTCAAGGGCCTGACCCGCGACGAGGCCGCCTCCACCGAGGAGGTCATGTCGGGCCAGTCCGGCGCGCAGTCCGCTTCACCCGTGGTCGAGCAGGTTGACACCCAGTCCTTCTCGGACGCGTTCAGCTATATCCAGATCACCGACGCCGTGCGCTCCACCATCGGCGCGCCCGTCCTGACCGGCATCGTCCTGGACTACTCCACCGCCATGGACACCCTTGTGTCCGAGGCCATTGAGGGCAAGCCCGCGTCGACCGTCCCGGTGTCCCTGGCTTCCGGTGGCGTCATCCTGACCGGCTTCGGCGCCTACACGCCGATGCTCTCCTCCGACCTCAAGCTGGGCCTGTCCGACATGGCTGGCCAGATCGAGACAGGCGGCATGGTCATCTCCACGCCTTTCGACGTGTGAGCTGATTCCGCGAGACGTTCGTGCCCCGGTCCGTCAGGCTCGGGGCACGACTGTGTGCGCGTGTTCGCGCCGGGGGCTGGCCTAGATTGCTAGGTCAAGGGGCAGGTCGGCGATGTCGCGCAGCCGCTGCCCGTCGATCAGGTTGTCCAGCGTCTTCGTGGCCTCGGCGTTGTCCGAGGCATGGGTGGCCTCCACCAGCTCGGGCAGGGCGACGTGGTACATCGTGTCGATGTCGCCCGTTCCCAGGGCCAGCGACGCCAGACGCGAGGGTGCTGGCTCGCCGGTGACGACCACGATGTGGGGCGTGCGGCCCTTGCGATTGCGGATCAGGTTCAGCGCTTCGGAGCGAGCGTTCTGGGCGCGGTCTGAGCGCAGGGTCCACTTGCACGAGATGACGGCGTGCACGATCGGGGAGGATTGGTTACGTGCCAGCAACGGGGAATACTGGGCGGCGCTGCCGACCGCGATTCCCGCCTCTTCGAGTTCCCGGTTCGTGATCGGCGAGCGAACGAGGAGAACGTCGGGCGAAATGTCGTAGGAGTTGCCCAGCACGGTCGCCAGCGTGGGGTTGCGCGCGATGGCCTCGGCCAGCTCATCCAGGTGGCGGTAGGGCTCGTAGTGCGCCAGGAACTGGCCCTGTCGGGAGCTGCCGACGTTGAGGACCTCCCAGCGGCCCGGACGCAGCGCCGACATGTGGGGGAAGGAGTCGCGCAGGAAAGCGGAGACGGCCTCCTCGAAGTTCTTTCCCGCGCGCTGCCCGTCGAGCTTACGCACGCCGCTGGGGGCGCCCAGGCGCTGGGCGACTGCCAGCGCCAGCTGGCACGAGAGGCGCTGGTTCTTGTCCGCATTGCTCGCCACGCCGTCGGCGTTGATCGACAGGGTGCCCGACTCCGTCAGGTGGCGGTGGAAGAGAGCACGCTGCTCGGCCAGGTTGACGCTCATGCGACGGCCTCGCCTGAGGCCGACGAGGCGTTCAACACGGAGGCGATCCGCTCGCCGACTGCGCGCGCGACGGGCGGCGGGAATGCGTTGCCGACCTGGCGGTACGCGTTGGTTTTTGCCCCCGTGATCGTCCAGTCGTCAGGGAAACCCTGGATGCGGGCGGTCATGCGAACGGTCAAGCGCGGGTCGCCCTGGAAATCGGGGTCGGGGGCCTTAGGTGCGATCGTCGAACCGTTGACGCCCAGCTCAGCCCACGCGCGTCGGGCGCGCGTGGGTCCCAGGTCGGGGCCACCGTGCTTCTTGGAGCCGCCCACGAGGGTCGGCGCGATGCGGTTGGCGCGCTCGGCCCATTCCTGCGCGCCCTTCCAGCCGCGCGCCGCCATCAGGTCGACGAGGGTCTGGCCGACCGTGGGCGCATCCTGCGGGGACGGCTCGGGGTACTCAAAGGAGGCCTCGATGTCGTCGCGCAGACCCACGGCGATGACGCGCGGGCGCAGCTGGGGGACGCCGAAGTCTGAGGCCTGCAGGAGCTTCCACTGCAGGCCGTAGCCGATCTCGCGCAGGTGCTCCTCGACGTCCGCGCGATACTGCGCGAACTTGGGATCCAGCAGGCCGCGCACGTTCTCAATCATGATGGCTCGCGGGCGCACGACGCGCACGAGCTCGATCATGGCGGGAAAGAGGTCGCGTTCGTCGTCGGGGCCCAGCTGCTTGCCCGCGTAGGAGAAGGGCGGGCAGGGCACGCCTCCGGCGACCAGGTCGACCCCGGCGTACTCGTGCGCGTGCTCCTTGATCCAGGGGACGACGTCGCCCTCGATGACGTTCCAGCTCGGACGGTTTTCGCGCAGCGTGTTGCAGGCGTGGTGATCGATTTCGACGACGGCCACGTGATCGAATCCGGCCTGCTCCAGTCCGAGCGCCTGTCCGCCCGCACCTGCACAGATCTCAATCGATGTCAGGGCCATGTCCCACCTTCCGCCGCTGTGTCTACCGGACGATTGTAGGGGAGGGGCGGATGGGGTGCGCCGATCGAAGCGCCGCACGGCGGGTGGCAGCGGGGTGTTCTCACTCATACGTGCAGGCTAGGGGCAGCCGTGCTCATCTGCGTCCCGCGTGGGTCGTCGGGGACGAGGCCGGGGCGCCGCGGGCGGTTAGCGCGCGGTCATGAGAGCAAGGGCCGCGCCCGCGGTGATCGCGTCGGCGTCCAGCACGAAGGCCGGGTCGACGCAGTACTGGCCGGGGCCGGAGGGCGCCGCAGGATTCGTCGTCAGGGCGTGCGCCAGGCACTGACGCACCGAGTCCTCGGGCAGGGAGGAGGCCAGAGTGCGACCGTCGGTGGACACGCTCAGGGCCAGGCCCGCCCCGGCCTCGTCGATGGGGATGCCCAGGCGCTCCAGCAGGGTGGCCAGGAGGCCCGAGGCCTCGTCCACGCGCACGGGCACCGACGAGCGAGACCCCAGGTCAGACAGGCGCGAGACGGCTCGGTCCACGTAGGCGCCGATCATACCCTCGCCCACGAACTCCCAGCCGCCTTCGGCGCGCGGGAGGGCGGGGTCCTCGCCCAGCCCGGCCACGGCCTGGTCGATGAGGGCCAGCTCGGTCTCGGAAGCGGGGGCGCCCTCGCGTGTGCGCTCCACCGCGCGCCCGCCGAGGTAGATGAGTGCCTCGCCGCTGGCGCGCACATAGACGGCGCCGTCGGCCATTACCATGCGTACCGCGAAGGCTGTCAGCGGCGCGGGCAGAGCGCGTGGCATGAGGAGGGCGTGGCCGTTGGCCGCCTCGATGATCGCGGCGCCGTCGCGGGCCAGCTCGTCGCAGCGCGGATCCTCGTAGCCGATGATGAGGCGGAAACGACCCCGCGTCGCAGAGGCGAGGAAGGAAGCGATACCCGCGAACAGGGACGGGCCAGCAGAGCGTGTCATGTGTTGAGGGTAACACTGTGTCTCGGGTGCGGAAAGCGGAGAGGCGCGGCGCTCCCACCCCGCGCGTTCGGGCAGCCGCGGGACGCAGGTGGGGGAGCGCGCCGCTATCCTGGAGGCAGCGATGAAGGAGGAAACATGCAGCTGACGGACGCAACGGACGCTCTTTCGCTGACGCGCCAGATGATCGACATCCCCTCGGAGTCGGGCAATGAAGGGCCGCTCGCGGACGCGGTCGAGGCCGCCCTGCGAGGTGCGGGCTTCGGGACCGTGGACGCCCTGGAGATCCTGCGCGACGGGGACGCCGTGTGCGCGCGGACCCACCTCGGCCTGGCCGATCGCGTCGTTCTGGCGGGGCACCTGGACACGGTGCCGATCGCCGACAACGTGCCCGGGCGCACCGAGGTCCGCGACGGCGTTGAGGTCGTGTGGGGGCGCGGCTCGGTCGACATGCTCGCCGGCTGCGCGGCCGCGCTCGCGCTCGCGTGCGAGGCCGGGGCTGCGATCGCGGGCGGCGCGCAGCAGGTGCTGACCTCGGACGTCACCTGGATTTTCTACGACCATGAGGAGGTCGCCTCGCATCTGAACGGCCTGGGCCGCATCCAGCGACGCTTCCCCGACTGGTTGGCGGGCGACCTGGCGCTGTTGGGTGAGCCGACGGCCGCGCAGGTCGAGGGTGGCTGCAACGGGACACTGCGCGTCATTGCGCACTTCCCGGGGCAGGCCTCGCACTCGGCACGCGCCTGGATGGGCGTGAACGCGATCCACGCGATGGCCCCCGTCATCGAGCGCATCGCCGCCTACGGAAACCCCGTCGAGGTGGTCGACGGCCTCGAGTTCCGCGAATCGCTTTCAGTCGTGCGCGTCGAGGGCGGCATCGCGAACAACGTGATCCCCGAGGCGGCCTCCATGACCGTCAACTACCGCTTCGCGCCCTCCAAGCGTGCCGACGACGCCCTGGAGTGGGTGCGCGGTCTCTTCGAGGGCACCGGCGCAACCATCGACGTCGACGACCTGTGCGAGGGCGCCAGGCCCGGCGCGGATTCTCCCGTCGCTGAGCGTTTCTTGTCCGTTGCGCGTCGCGTCGCGGACGAGGCCGGGGTTGAGCTGGGTCTGTCCGCCAAGGTCGGGTGGACCGACGTCGCCCGGTTTACGCAGGTGGGGGTCCCCGCGATGAACTTTGGCCCCGGGGATCCTCTGCTTGCCCACACGCGCGACGAACATACGCCGGTATCGGATATTGTCAGGGTGCACGACACCCTGCGTGCATTCCTGCTCGCGCAGTAGCGAGCGCTCGCGCGCGCGTGGCGCGCACCCTCGTTGACCGGGAGGAAACGATCATGAGTACCCCTGAAGAGACCTACCGCCGCGGCTCCCTCGTCCTGCGCGGGGACCAGATCCCGCGCTTGACGGCCGACGCGTCCCTCCTTCAGACGGAGCAGAGTGCCGACTGGAAGCACACTGACCCCTGGCGCGTCCTGCGCATCCAGTCCGAGTTCGTGGAAGGCTTCGAGGCCCTGGCGAAGGTTGGCCCCGCCATCTCCGTGTTCGGCTCGGCCCGCACGAGCCCGGATGACCCCCTCTACGAGTGCGCTCGGCGCATCGGCGAGCTGCTGGTCGAGCGCGGCTACGCGGTCATCACGGGCGGCGGGCCGGGCATGATGGAGGCCGCGAACCGCGGCGCGTGGGAGGCCGGCGGCACGTCCGTGGGCCTGGGCATCGAGCTGCCGCACGAGCAGAGCATGAACCGGTGGGTAAACCGCGGCGTGAACTTCCGCTACTTCTTTGCCCGCAAGACCATGTTCGTCAAGTACTCCCAGGGTTTTATCGTCATGCCGGGCGGTTTTGGCACGATGGACGAGCTCTTTGAGTCGGCGACCCTGGTTCAGACCGGCAAGATTCGTTCCTTCCCGCTGGTGCTCGTGGGCACTGCCTACTGGTCGGGCCTGGTCGACTGGATCCGCTCCTCGATGGCCGATGCGGGCATGATCGCGCCCGGAGACGTCGACCTGCTGCACGTCGTGGACGACCCGGAGGAGGCGGTGCGCCTGGCCACGGGTGCCTAGTAGATGTCACGGCTTTGTGAGGGGCGCTGAAGAGGAATTATCGCAGGATTGTCAGACTCAATTGATCGCTCGGCCTATTTTGTGGGTGTGATGCTGGGCGACCTGTCAAGGAAAGTGCGCGGTTTTCCGGTAAGATTGATGGGTGTGCCGCCGCAGGTGGCGGCGCTGCTACTCTGAGAGGAGTCCTCAACATGGCAGCGATGAAACCTCGCACGGGGGATGGTCCCCTCGAAGCGACCGCGGAAGGTCGCAGCATTGTCGTGCGGATCCCCACCGAAGGGGGCGGCCGCCTCGTTATCGAAATGAGCCCGCAGGAAGCCCAGGACCTGGCTGAGGTTCTGACGTCGGCGATCTAAGGCGACATAACGGCGGTGGGACAGGCCTGGCCTGTCCCACCGCTTTGTTGTCTCTGGTGCGCCGCTCCCAGCGGCGATAGAGCGCGTCTCTCAGCGCTTGACGGCGACCGCCAGGCCGTCGCCGACGGGTAGCAGGGCGGGCACGAATTCTTCAGAGTCACGCAGGTAGTTGACGACTTCGCGGGCGACGACGGTGCGGGCGTCGCGGCGGGCGGGGTCGGCCACCTGGTCGTGCCACAGGGCATGGACGAAGGCGATGGTGCCGCCGGGGCGCAGGATGCGCACGGCGTGATCCAGGTACTGTGGGGTCTCGTCGAGGTCCCCGTCCAGGACGACCATGTCGTAGCCGCGCGCGGCCATGCGGGGCAGCACGTCGAGGGCACGCCCGGCGATCAGGCGCGTGCGGTGGGAAGACAGGCCGGCGGCGGCGAAGTTGCGGCGTGCGTGGCCCAGTAGCTCGGATTCGACGTCGATGGTCGTCAGGACGCCGTCGGGGGCCATACCGTCAAGGAGCCACAGGCCGGACACTCCGGCGCCCGTGCCCACCTCGAGGACGGCTCGCGCGCCCGCGACAGCGGCGAGCATACGCAGGGCGGCTCCGGTACCAGAGGACACGGGGGAAGCTCCAAGCTCGGATGCGACAGCGCGCGCGGCGGTCAGAGCGTCGCTCTCCGCCACGTAATCTTCGGTGTACACCCAGGTCTGGGCCTTATCCGCCATCTGTGATCCTCACGTTTCCTCGGTCGCCACAGCAAGGTGCGTCCACGTGTGCGCCCCTCTCCAGGCATCAGGGTACAGGCGAGGGGCGACAGGGGCGCGTTGGCGCTCCGATCTCCCGCGAAAAAAACGTGACGACAGCGCTGAGAAGTGCATCCGGCAAGCCCTCGAAAAAGGAACGAGGTCCCCGCAACGCAACCACGGCCTCGTCGGTGAGGACGAGGCCATGGCGAGGAGCGCTGTCCCGGGCGTCAGTGCTGGATGGGGGAGACCCCGAGGGGGCGCCCCGCCAGGCCGCGGTTCGTCGAGGCCAGGGTTGCGCCCAGCGAGGTCAAGACATCGGCGGCGGGGCCGGAGGCCACGGCCACGGGCTCGCCGCGGTCGCCGCCCTCACGCAGGGCGATGTCGAGGGGCACCTGGGCCAGGAGCGGCACGTCGTAGCCGAGCTGGGCGGTCAGGCGGGCAGAGACGGACTCGCCGCCGCCCGCGCCGAAGATCTCCAGGCGAGAGCCGTCGGGCTGAGGCAGGAAGGACATGTTTTCGACGACGCCGATGACCTTCTGGTTCGTCTGGGCGGCGATGGAACCGGCGCGCTCAGCGACCTCGGCGGCTGCGACCTGCGGGGTCGTCACCACGAGGATCTCCGAGTTGGGCAGCAGCTGCGCGATCGAGATCGCGACGTCGCCCGTGCCCGGAGGCATGTCGATGAGCAGGACGTCCAGGTCGCCCCAGAACACGTCCGCGAGGAACTGCTGGAGGGCGCGGTGGAGCATGGGGCCGCGCCAGATGACGGCCTGGCCGTCGGGCACGAACATGCCGATCGAGATGACCTTGACGCCGCCGGCGCCCACAGGCGGGATCATCATGCCGTCGATGACCTGCGGGTCGTGGTCGACGCCGAGCATGCGGGGGATGGAGAAGCCGTAGATGTCGGCGTCCATGACGCCGACCTTGAGGCCCTGCGCGGCCAGCGCGGCGGCCAGGTTCGCGGTCATGGAGGACTTGCCGACGCCGCCCTTACCGGAGGTGACGGCGATGACGCGGGTCAGGGAGTTGGGGCGGGAGAAGGGGGATTTCGCGCTCGGGGCGTCCGCCGTTGAGCTTTTCGCGCAGCGCCTTCTTCTGGGCCTCGTCCATGACGCCCATCTCGACGGAGACGTTTTCGACGCCGTCGATGGCGCTCACGCGCTCGGTGACGTCCTTGGTGATCTGGGTGCGCAGGGGGCATCCGGCGGTGGTGAGCAGGACCTTGACGGCGACGGAGGAGCCGTCGATGGTGACCAGGTCGGGGGTCACCATGTTCAGGTCGGTGATGGGGCGACGGATCTCGGGGTCGATGACCTGGCCGAGAGCGTCCATGACGGATTCAAGCGTGACTGGCATGGAGACCACTCTACTGGCCGGGGCACCCATCTTCTAGAGGACGTTAGTCGGCCTGAGAATATCCTTCGGTGTCCCGGGTGGCGTCCGCGTCCGTGCCCGAGGCCTTTGCTGCGTCCGCGGCGATCTCTGCTCGCAGGTCTTCGAGCATGTCGCGCAGTTCGGAGCGCACGAAGTCGCGCGTGGCGACGTCTTGGAGGGCCAGGCGCAGGCCTGCGATCTCGCGGGCGAGGTACTCGGTGTCGGCCAGGTTGCGTTCGGCGCGCAGACGGTCCTGCTCGGCCACGACGCGGTCGCGGGCGTCCTGACGGTTCTGCGCGAGCATAATCAGCGGGGCCGAGTACGAGGCCTGGGTCGAGAACGCGAGGTTCAGGAGGATGAAGGGGTAGGGGTCCCACGCGGCGTCGGCGCTGATACCGGCGAGCATCAGGTTCGCGCCGATCCACGCGATGACGAAGATCGTCATGTAGAGGACGAACTTGGGTGAACCCATGAAACGGGCGGTGGCCTCGGCGAAGCGGCCGAAGCCGTCGCCGCCGCCTGACGAGCGGCGGAAGAACCACTGACGCTTGTCAATCGGGTTATCCAGACGATCAGCCATCGATGCTCCTTGCCATCATGCGGTCGGTCACGTCGTCGTCGAAGTCTCGCCAGTCCTCGGGCAACAGCTCGTCGAGGACGTCGTCGACCGAGACGGCGCCGTGCAAGTGCCCGTCCTCGTCGACGACGGGCAGGACCGTCAGGTTGTAGTTGCGAGCAGACGCGTCACGGTCGCGATGTGCGCGTTGGGGTCCACGGACTCGATGTCGCGGTCCAGGATCGTGCCGAGCAGTGTCTGCGGGGGTTCGCGCAGCGCGCGCTGGATGTGGACCATACCCAGGTACTGGCCGGTGGGGGTCTCCTGGGGCGGGCGTGCGATGAAGGCGACGGTCGCGATCGAGGCCGGGATGTCCTCGCGTCGTACGGCAGCCAACATCTGCGCGACTGTCGCGTTCGGGCCGAAAATGACCGGCTCGGTGGTCATCAGCGAGCCGGCGGTGGACTCCTCGTAGGTCATGAGTCGACGCACGTCCTCGGCCTCTTCGGGTTCCATGAGGGCCAGCAGGGACTGGGCCTGCGCGTCGGGCAGCTCAGCGACGAGGTCGGCGGCGTCGTCGGGCTGCATGACGTCGAGGACGTCGGCAGCTCGGGCGGCTTGGAGGGCGGAGACGATGGCGATACGGTCCTCGTTACCCAGCTCCTCGAGCACGTCGGCCAGGCGCGCGTCGGTCAGCTGCTGGGCGACCGCGATCTTGCGGTCCTGGGGCAGGGAGTGGATGAAGTCCGCCAGGTCGGCGGGGCGCATGTCCTCGGTGTATTGCAGGAGCGCGGTCGCCGACTGGTTCGAGTCGGTCTTGAGTAGGCCCGACACCTCGTTCACGTCCACCGTGAGGGTCTCGCCGCTGCGCGTGAAGCCAAGCGAGGACGTGCGCACGCGCTGGACGTGCAGGGTGGAGATCACCCAGTCCTTGGGACGGCGCTGGCGCATCGCCACGTCGAGGATGCGCGCCTGGCCGGAGCCGTCGTTCATGGTCACGACGCGGTCGAAGAGCTCGGAGAGCACGAGAGTTTCGATGGGGCGCTGCGTGAACGAACGGATGTTGAGCAGGCCCGTCGTAATGACCGAGCCGGCCTCAATGGAGGTCACACGGGTGAGCGGCAGGAAGACGCGCTTGCGCGGGCCGACCTCGACGACGAAGCCGATGACGTTGGCTTCGGATTTCAGCCGAAAGATGACAACGACATCGTGAATCTTGCCGACCTGGTCGCCCAAAGGGTCGAAAACACCGGTGCCAGCAAGCTTTCCGATGTACACGCGGCGACCTTTGGTGCCGACCTCAATAGATGCAATGCTCACTCAATCATTTTAGGCTGATCTCGTTCAATGCGTCGTGACGGCGAGCCGGTGCCGGTGGGACAATGAGTCTCACGCCACCGGGGCTTGAGGATTGGAGAGACTATGGCCATCGTGTTGGAACCGCAGATGCCGACGGGAACTGAGGTTGGTTCGTACCAGAGCTACGCGCAGGCGCGCGCCGCGGTTGATTTCCTGTCCGATCACGGCTTTGACGTCGCCTCCATCACGATTGTCGGCACCGATCTGCACATGGTGGAGCGCGTTAAAGGGCGTCTGACGATCGCCCGCGCCTCCATGTCGGGTGCTTCCAGCGGTGCCCTGTGGGGTGCGCTGGCAGGCATGTTCATGTCGGCTGGGCAGAATGCGGGCGGTACGGGAGCGTGGGTGGCGGGTGGCATCTTCATCGGTGCACTGGTCGGCATGGCGCTGTCCGCGCTGGCCTTCATTGTGCGCGGGCGCAGCCGGGATCTGGTGTCCACCCAGCAGGTCGTGGCGCTTCGTTACGCGATCCTGGCCTCCGCTGACATCGATCAGGCCTTCGCGCTCCTTCAGCGCACGCCCGGCAACCAAGCGCGCCCCAAGCGCGCCCCGGAGAAGGCTGAGCGCCCCCGCAAGGACTCCGTGGGCTTCTTCCCGGACGGCCGCCCGCGCTTTGGCGCGGCTACCAGGGAGGGTGAGGTCCCCGGCGGTGCCGGGCAGCCCGCCGGCTCTGGCGCGTCCGCCGCGCACGAGGCCGTGGTGGCCTCGCCGGTCACGGCGCCCGAGCCGGCGGCGACGCCCGCGCCGGAGACAGCCCCCCATGGGAGCCAAGCGGCCCACAGCGAGCCGACGCCAGATGCGTACGAGGACGCCCCGGCCTCGTCCCCCGAGGGAGACCAGGCCGAGGCGTCGGGAGAGCACCGCTAGGGCGCTCCACGCGAAGAGACGCGCAGCGGGCGCTTAACGCCCCTGGATGCGCGCGATCCACTCCTCAACGTCCGCGATTGTGCGCGGGATATCCTCGGAGATGCGCGTGACCGTGCCGTCGGCGTTCACCACGACGTCGTCTTCGATGCGCACGCCGATGCCCCGGTATTCCTCGGGGATCAGCAGGTCGTCGGCGCGGAAGTACAGGCCGGGCTCGATCGTGAAGACCATGCCCGGCTCGAGCAGCGCGCCCTGGTAGAGCTCGGCGCGGGCCTTCGCGCAGTCGTGCACGTCCAGGCCCAGGTGGTGGCTGGTGCCGTGCGGCATCCAGCGGCGGTGCTGCTGGCCGGTGGTGGCCAGGGATTCTTCCGGCGTGACGGGCAGGATGCCCCACTCGTGCAGGCGGGCGGCGATGACCTCCATGGCGGCGTCGTGCACGTCCTTTGAAGCGGCAGCCCGGCTCGTTGGCGCGGGCCAGGGCGGCCTCGCAGGCGTCGAGGACGGCCTGGTAGACGCGCGCCTGGACCTCGGTGAAGCGGCCGTTGACGGGCAGCGTGCGCGTGATGTCGGCCGTGTAGAGGGAGTCGACCTCGACGCCCGCGTCGACGAGCACCAGGTCGCCTTCGCGAACCTCGCCGTCGTTGTCGATCCAGTGCAGGGTGTTCGCGTGGTTGCCCGAGGCGGCGATGGTCTCGTATCCCTCGCCGTTGCCCTCCTCGCGGGCGACGGCCGCAAACGCGCCCTCGATGACGCGTTCGCCGCGACGGTGGCCCACGGCGCGGGGCAGGACGCGGATGATGTCCTCGAAGCCGGCCTGGTGACTGCGACCGCGCGGATCATTTCGTCGAGCTCGAAGGCGTCCTTGATGAGGCGGATCTCGGAGAGGTGTTCCTCGAAACGCTCGTCGTCTTCGCGCGCTTCCTCGCCGGCCGGCAGCCCAGCCTGTGTGCGCACCTCGTTCACCATCGCCTCGACGTTCGCGTCGACGCCGCGCACGATGCGCAGCTGCACGGTCCCGGCGTCCTTTGCCAGCACGTCGCGCAGCGTGTCGATGTGGCGGGTCTCGAGGCCGGTCTGCGCGCTTAGCTCTTCGAGTGAGGGGCGCGCGCCCACCCAGAATTCGCCGTAGCGGGCGTCCGCGTAAAACTCCTTGGAGGAGCGCGAAGCGCGCGGCTTGAAGAACAGCAGCGCGGTGTGGGTGCCGTCCTCGTTCGGCTCCAGCACCAGGACGGTGTCCGGTTCCTTCTCCGCGCCCAGGCCCGACAGGTGCGCGAAGGCGGAGTGCGCGCGGAAGCGGTAGTCGCAGTCGTTGGAGCGGACCTTGTAGGGGCCCGCGGGCACGACGAGGCGCTCACCCGGGAAGGGGGCGCCGGCCTTGAGGGTACGCGCGTTCAGGAAGTCGGCGACGCGCTCGCGCTCGGGCAGTTCTGAGGGACGCGGGCCCCAACCGGAGCCGATGAACTCGCGGAAGGCGGAGGACTGGGGCTGACGGGAGCGGCTCTCGCCTCGCTCGGCCATTGACTGGGTTTCTTCTTCGCTCATGGCCCCATTCTAGGGGCGCGAGCCCCTCTCGTGCGTTGCGCGCGGGTATGACAAACCCCGGCCTCGTCCCCAGGTGGCGCGGGTGCGTGGGGGACGAGGCCGGGGCGGGGGAGCGCTTATTCCTGCGGGGTGAGCTCGCCGGCGATGGACGTGTCCATCCAGCGCGCGAAGTCCGCGCCGCGCGCTCCCTGCGAGAGCAGGAAGACGGTCTTGGCGTAGAGGGCTTCGAGCGTCATGTCGTGGGCGCCGACCGCGCCGAGCTTAGCCAGGGCGTTTCCGGCCTCGTAGTGGCCGAGCATGACCTCGGCCTGGTAGCACTGGGAGGCCACGATGATCGGCACATCGGCCTGGGCGAGCTCCTCCAGAACCGCGACCAGCCCGGGTTCGGAGGCGGGGATGTTACCCACGCCGAAGGTGCGCAGGATGAGGGAGTCCGGGTGGGGCGTCGTCATCGCGCGCAGGCGCGCGGCGCTCATGCCCGGGACGACGTCGATGACGGCGACGTCCTGGCGCGCGTACGGGCTCGGATCCTGCCAGCCGGTGCCCGGCTGGGGCGCGCCGTACCAGCGCCACGGAGCGCCCGTGCGCGCCATGGGCGACACGGAGGGCGACTCGAAGCCGCGGAAGGCCCACGACGAGGTTTTGGTGGCCCGGTTGCCGGCCAGGAGTTTGTGCCCGAAGAACAGCATGACCCCGCGCGCGTGGCGTGACATCGCGGCGCGCAGCGCACCCGTGACGTTCGCCGACGCGTCCGAGCCGACGACGCCGAGTGGGTACTGGGAGCCGGTCAGGACGACCGGCTTGCCCATGCTCGCCAGCGCGTAGGACAGGGCCGCAGCCGAGTAGGCCATCGTGTCCGTGCCGTGCAGGACGAGGAAGGCGTCGGCCGTCTCGGTGTGCGCGGTGATGTCGTCGATGATGGCCTGCCAGTCCTCGGGGGTTGCCTCCGAGGAGTCGATGAGCGGGTCCAGGGTGGACATCGTGATGTTCTGGGCCAGCTCGATGCCCTCGAGCTGGGAGCCGAACCATCCCTGCAGGTCAGCGCCGGGGCGCAGGCCCTCGGGGGAGTCGACCATGCCGATGGTTCCACCCGCATACGTGACGTGAAGACGCACTGTTCGTCCTTTCTCAGTCGCCCGCCACCAGAGTTTCCTCGCCCTGCAGCGAGGCGGCGGCCTCGTCCGTCAGGTTACCAACGCGACCGCGCACGTAGTACCAGCCGGCGACCATGAGGACGACGACCTGCATGATGTCGGCCGCGTGAGGCACGCCGATGCGAGAGAAGAAGGAAACGAAGGGGGAGACTTCCGACGAGTAGGCGTTGTAGGGCAGCGCCAGGGCGAAGACGGGGGCCAGACCCTCGGGGAACCAGCCGCCGGACTCGGCAATGTTGTGGACGCCCGCGGTGTACTCGCCGACGGCGGACTGCGTGAGGATCGCCCAGATCGCGACGCCCATGAAGATGAGGATCATCGCGACCTTGATCATCGCGAACCAGAACTCAGCCTCACCGAAGGCCTTGACGCTCATCATGTCGAGGACGAACACGAGGCCTCGGCGCGCTCGCGGGGCTCGTCTCCTCCGCCCGGTGGTGTGATCGGATTAATGCGGTAATCTCAGATGGTGAAGCGAATTGATCCCCATACTCATAGTGCTTATTCGGATGGAACAGACACGCCCGCGCAGCTTCTGGCAATTGCTGCCCGCGCCGGGCTGGACACAATCGCCCTGACGGACCATGACACGACTGCCGGATGGGACGAGGCCGTGGCTGCCGTCCCCGACACCGGCGTCACCCTCATCCGGGGTGCGGAAATGTCCTGCTCAGCATCGGGCATCACCGTGCACCTGCTGGCCTACCTTTTCGACCCGGCCAGCCCCGGCCTCGTCGATAATTTCCGGCGAACCCGGGAGGACCGCGAGACGCGCGCCCTCCGCATGGTCGAGAACCTGAGCGCGGACTACCCGATCACGTGGGAGGATGTGCTCGCTTTCGCGCCCGAGGGTGGCCCCGTGGGACGTCCGCACATCGCCGACGCGCTCGTCGCCGCCGGTGCTTTCCCCGACCGCAGCGCCGCATTCGTCAACGCCCTGCACCCGTCGGGTCCCTACTACGTGCACCACTGGGCACCCGACCCGGTCGAGGCCGTGCGCTGCGTGCGTGAGGCCGGGGGGAGTGCCCGTCCTGGCTCACCCGCGCGCCCGCAAGCGCCAGCGCCTGCTGCCCGAGGAAACCATCGCGCAGATGGCCCAGGCGGGCCTCTTCGGTATCGAGCGTAACCACCGCGACCACGCTCCTGAGGATCGCGCCGACGTTGACCGCATCGCCAGGGAATTGGGACTCGCGGAGTTTGGATCCTCCGACTACCACGGCACCGGCAAGCCCAACCGTATCGGCGAAAACACGACTGACCCCGACGTGATCGCAGAGCTCATCGCTCAGGGGCATATCGAGGTGGTAGCACCGTGAGCTTCTTCGACGTCGCTCTCTTTGCCACGGCCTTCACGACGCTGACGGTCATCATGGACCCGATCGGCACCGTGCCGATCTTCCTGGGACTGACCTCCCGCTACTCCCAGCACAAGCAGCGGCGGGCCGCGATCCAAGCGACCTCGGTGTCCTTCGGGGTCATCCTCACCTTCGCTATCCTGGGCGGCCAGATCCTGCGCCTCCTCCACATCTCGATGGAGGCTCTCCAGCTCTCCGGCGGCGTCCTGCTGTTCCTGGTCGCCATGGAGCTCCTCATGGGAACCGACTCTGGGGCGCCCGACACGGGCGATGAGAACGTCAACGTCGCGCTCGTGCCGCTGGGGACCCCGCTGCTGGCTGGCCCCGGCTCGATCGTCGCCGTGATGGTGGCCGTCGGCCAGGCTGGAGCGAACGTCGGCTCGTGGGTTGCCGTCGTACTCGCCGTTATCCTCGCGCACGTCGTTATGTGGTTGACCATGCGTTTCTCGCTCATGCTCTCTCGGCTCCTGGGCCCGGGCGGCATCATGCTGTTGACCAAGATCTCGGGTTTGTTGCTCGCTGCCATCGCGACGCAGCTCATCATGGAGGGAATCTTCATGTTTATCGCTTCAGCGCAGGGATCTTGAGGTCATTCAGGCTGGTAAGATTACCCGGTATTTGAGCTCAATTTTTACTGCCTGTGCAGGCTGATGGAGTGTGATTTAAGAAAAACCCTTCTCCATGGTCAGGAAGTGTTGTAGGGTAAGGGTCAAGGCCGTGACATGACGCCGCGCGCGTCGGTCAGGGTCATGCATTCATCCCTCATCACATCCGTTTCAGGAGAGATCATGAAGAAGACCACCGCCTCTGTGTTCGCCGCGACCGCGGCGTTTGGCATCATTGCCGCCTCTGCGGGTATTGCCTTTGCTGCAGAGTCTCCGATTGGTGACGGCGCGAAGGGTAACCCCTCCATCGGTGACGGCGCGAAGGGGAACCCCTCCATCGGTCAGCCCACCCCCGAGCCGTCCGCTCCCAGCGTTGGCCCCGAGAATCCGATGCCCGCCCCCGAGCCCTCCGCTCCCAGCGTTGGCCCCGAGAATCCGATGCCCACCCCCGAGCCGTCCAACCCCACCCCCGAGAATCCCTCGGAAGAGCCGACCCCTGAACCCATGACCCCCGGCACCCGCGTGCCCGGTGGTGAGACGCCTGCCCCCAATGAGGAGCCCTCCGCTCCTGAGCCGGCTGCCCCCGGCACGGGCACCAGCGTGACCACCCGCGGCGAGGTGACGAAGGGTAACAGCCCTGCCCCCGTGAGTGCGCGCACCGGCATTCGTAACACGAACGCCCCCGCCGACACCTCCGCTCCGATGCTGGCGAACACCGGCTCCTCCGCGACCATCGCCGCGGGCGCTGGCGCCATCGCCCTTGCCGGCGGTGTGACCCTCGTGATCGCTCGCAAGCGTCACTGAGGCGCGCGCGCCTGACAAACATTGCGGGCCCGCTCCAGGGAGCGGGCCCGCATTTTGTCTGGTTTGCGCAGTTCGGACGGGATTCGTGAACAAATGTGCAGAGAGGATCCGCAGATTTGTAACGGAAACTAGGTGTTTCACCTTGAAATGATGTGCGCGTCACATGCACAATGGGGGTACCGAAAGTCACCATGAATTGAGCCCTCATGATGAACCGGTGATGGAAAGTGGCATCGCTCAATCGAGGGGTGCCACTTTCCTGTATATGCGTCCCTGCGGTGAGTGCCCCCGCAGGGACGCGCCCCTGCGGACCCGTTGCCACCTCGGGGTGCCCGCGGATCGACTCGCGGCAGTGCGTTGAGACGCTCCGTCCGTTCTCGTGCGGCTGGTGTGCATCCCGTAACGGCCTGCTCGCCCTTCCTGTTCGACGGGATTCGGTGTTGTCGGGCGTGCCCCTCGTCTTGGGGTGGGTGGACAGCGGTGGTATGTCAGTTTCGCTGTAGGGTTGGGTCTTAAGTCATGGGGTGCGTCGAGGGGGTGTGGTCGGTCACGCGACGGGAGGTGGTGAATATCCCAGAGGCTGTTCAAAACAGGGAATTAGCTGCGCGGATAGGTAATCTCTAAGGCGAGGCCCGATCCCAACCCGGGGCTCGCCGCTTGGCGGGAGGGCATAGACAC